>ERZ794982.42-NODE-42-length-115807-cov-18.210338_pt1 | contig 115807 bp, 105 predicted proteins | sample MGYA00433071_ERZ794982 | MGnify/ENA primary metagenome ERZ794982 (study PRJEB30140, sample SAMN00862574) | bioreactor metagenome | study: EMG produced TPA metagenomics assembly of the Bioreactor inoculated with sediment Metagenome (bioreactor metagenome)...
AAATCAAAACTTTTTCCCGATTAAAATCTCGCACCCAACCAAAACAATAAAAATAGCCAACCAAAAAATAGCAAAAATACAAGAAAATAAACAGGATAAAGGCAGACCTTCATATGAAGTAACAAACGAGGAAAAGTGGTGACCCCGGCGCGAGTCGAACGCGCGACCTACCGCTTAGGAGGCGGTTGCTCTATCCATCTGAGCTACGGGGCCAAAACATGCATCAAATAATTTGGCTGACAGCAATCTGATGCTTTACTACCATCTCCTGATTGCAAGAGAAACAGGTCCGTCGTCCGATGTCACATTTTTTTCATAGATCTATTTGTAAACCTCCCGTGCCACCACCATCCATCCAACACCCCATCATTTGCGCTTTGCTGATCGCCTTTGCTCCCTTCGCACCTGTTCATGCGAACGGGATCAAACAGCATCCCTGCTTATCAAGGCTCAAAGTATCCAAATTCCAGTCTGTCAGTGAGGCAAATGCAACTTGGTACCCATTGGGGCTTTTGATTGAACCCCTTGCTACCAAAGAGCTGAATGCAAGCAGGCAGGTTGCGGCGGCCAAATGGTTTACCCGAGAAAAAAGGCCCGCACCTTTCCCGATTATCACAATCTACGGCAATCCAAAGCAAAAAGCGGATCGCTTCGGTCGCAAAGCTCTCCTGCCAATGAAACTGAATGAGAGTTTACAGGAATATCTGCTAAGGCAAGGATTGGCGCGAGCAGATATCAATACTCTTTCTTTGCCTTGCGCAAAACACTTTCTTGAAATCGAAGCGGAAGCCCGCCAGAGCCGCCTTGGTCTATGGGCACACAAGGTTTATCAGTTGCGAAATGCACGCTCGCTCCACCTTTCTGACAAAGTTTCCACCTATCAACTGGTCGTGGGGACGATTAAGTCCATATCTCGAAACCCTAAAAGAATCAGCTATCTGAACTTTGGCAACTACTGGAAAGAAGATTTCACCGTGACGCTCTCGGCCCGCTCACTGAAAATTTGGGAGCAACAAGGTCATTCTTTAGATGAATTAAAAGGGCAGACTGTATATGTTCGAGGGTGGATTGAGAATCGGGATGGGGCGCTGATTCGCATCAAGCATCCGCAACAATTGCAATACGAATTCAAGGATCAGGTCCGTGAAGCGCGATAGCTTGGCCTTATATATGCGACACATTACTCTGGCTGGTACACTTTTATTGCTGGCTGGCTGCCAGACAATTCTGACCAACAATAGTTCATCTGTTGGTGGTGTGTCACCTGCCGTCACTTCGCCTGTGGCATCAGTCGAACGTGAAATTGGTGCACGCGAACATCCGAAGATCATCAAGTCCTACGGTGGGCTCTATTCCAATTCAAAATTGGAAAATATGCTGTCGAAGCTGGTAGGACGCTTGGTTGCAGCATCGCCGGAACCAAGTCGCCCCTATCGGGTTACCATTTTAAATTCTCCATCCATCAATGCATTTGCCCTACCCGGTGGATATCTCTATGTCACTCGCGGTCTTCTGGCGCTTGCCAATGACAAGTCAGAACTTGCGGCTGTACTTGCACATGAAATGGCTCACGTCACCTCACGTCATGCGCTGGAGCGTGCGAAGGCAAAGCAACAGAGTGAACTTGTTTCACGAGCTTTGAAAAATATGGTAGGCGACAAAACCCAAGCTGCGCGTATCAAGGTACAAAATCTGGTCACCCTGGCCAGTTTTTCGCAAGTTCAGGAATTGGAAGCAGACCGGTTGGGAATTGAAACCGCTTTTCGTGCGGGACTGGATCCCTTCGCAGCGGGCCGTTTCCTGAAAAGTATGGGTGCCTATGCGCAATTCCTGACCGGTCGCGCCGATAATGATCCAAAAGCCAACTTTCTATCGTCACATCCGACAACGCCTGAACGCATACAAGCGGCAACCTTTGCTGCGAGACGCTTCTCAGGCCCCAATGTTGGCAACCGGGAGCAGGAAGAATATCTGAATGCTCTGGACGGCATGCTGTTTGGCGATTCCCCTGATGAAGGCTTCGTGCGTGGACGTTCCTATATTCATCCTCATTTGAGAATCGCTTTCACATTGCCCCAAGGATATCGCCTCGAGAATACCTCCAAGGCGGTGCTGGCCGTTGCCAAAAATGGTACAGCTATGCGCTTCGACGGAGTGAGTGTCAGCCGCGATGTGCCTTTGACCAACTATCTGACATCAGGCTGGGTAACAGGCCTTCTGACTGGCTCCATTCGCCAGCAACAGATCAATGGCAATGAGGCCGTAATGGCCACGGCCAAGGCAAAAGGCTGGACCTTCCGGATAGCCGTCATTCGCATCCAGTCAGCAACCTATCGCTTTGTCTTTGCCACCACCAAGCCAAATGCTGCCTTTGAAAGCAATGTTGCGGAAACCTTCCAATCGTTCCGCAAGTTGACTGCCCAACAAGCAATGGACTTCAAACCGTTGACGATCAAAATCATCACGGCCCCGCAAGCAGCGCCCGCCACCACCTATGCTGCACAAATGCAGGGTAGTGATCAGCCAGAACGCCTGTTCCGTCTGCTCAACAACGTATCAGGCAACACACGCATCAAGAAAAACCAACTGGTCAAACTGGTGATTCAACAACGATAGAACGCGCTCTGCCTGCAACGATGCTCAAACGAAAAGCCATGGTCGGTGACCATGGCTTTTTGTTTGGATCTATCCGCAAGGATCAGAATCAGGCGGCAGCTTCCTGTCCGCTTTTGGTCGCGCCACGTCGTGGACTTTTTGCCAAGTTTTTCTCGATCAAATGCACAGCTTCGGTGCCTGACAGCTTCCGAATAGCAGCCACTTCCCGTGCCATCCGGTCCAGAGCTGCTTCGTAAAGTTGGCGCTCGGAATAGGATTGCTCCGGCTGGCTCTCGGACCGAAAAAGATCGCGCACAACTTCAGCAATTGACTGCAGGTCGCCAGAGTTGATCTTGGCTTCATATTCCTGCGCACGACGGCTCCACATTGTGCGTTTGATACGGGCTCGACCGGTAACTGTGGTCAAAGCCTTCTCGACGGTTTCTTCATCAGACAGCTTACGCATGCCAACAGAGGCAATCTTGCCTATCGGTACCCGCAAGGTCATCTTGTCTTGCTCGAAATTGATGACAAAAAGCTCCAGAGACAATCCGGCAACTTCCTGTTCTTCGATATTGATGATTTGACCAACACCATGTGCTGGATAGACAATGAACTCGTTAATCTTAAAGCCCTGACGTTGGGTGGCTTTTTTGATGGCCATACGCTTGAAACTCCCGCGTCATCTTGCAAAGCAGTTCAGACGGAACTGCCTTCATAACCGGCGAAATGAGGCTCTTGGAACCCCCTTCTCTGGTCCGGAAAATCGGCACATAACCCGAAGGGTTCCGTGCCTTTTCGACATCGTTCAACCAATAAGTCCAGAGGGATATGTGAATTACGCAAAAAGCCATTGAATTGGATGGCAAATGCGCATAAAAAAACTCCTAACGAGGAGCAAACGGACCTTCCCTTATCAGTCGATAGAGGGGAGCATAACATGTTTTTGTTGTAATTCCAATGAAAGATGCAATCAATTTGTCATCTTTCGTAAACAGTCCTTGTGATCTTCCTGAAAACAAAGAGAAATCCCGCTCCTGCGAATCCTGCTGCATTGCAGCAAAAGCATTCCTTTTTTAACAACTTCCAATAAACAATGGCCTGACAGGGAACCCCGCAGGCCATTGAATTCTTATGAGATCAATCAAATGGAAACACTCAATCGCCTTCCCCTGGTTCCGGGGAAAGGAATTGCAGCTTGTTTTCAACGCCATCCCATTTATCGGATTCGGGCATTGGATCTTTCTTGACCGTGATATTCGGCCAAATTTCAGAATATTTGGTATTGAGCTTGATCCAGTCTTCAAGACCTGGCTCAGTATCGGGCTTAATAGCTTCCGCCGGACATTCCGGTTCACAAACGCCGCAATCGATACATTCATCTGGATTGATTACCAACCAGTTTTCGCCTTCATAGAAGCAATCAACAGGACAGACTTCTACGCAGTCTGTGTATTTACAGCGAATACAGTTGTCCAAGACGACATAAGTCATTGTGATCTCCACAACAGGTGGTCAGCGGTTGTTTCCGCATATTGGTCTCTCAGCCGATTTGCTATCGCTTTTGGCAAAGCGTTGCAAGGCGTTGCATTGCGTATTATCCGCGCTAGATGAAACAAATTTCCCCAATGTGATCGATCGTCACAATATGGTCTGATAGGGAAAGATTTTGTTACATCTAACAAGCACTCAGAGCGTGATCTTTGAGTTTCCGCAAATCTGGCAAAATAAATACCTGTTATTTCCAGAAAATCCAGAGCACAAACTGCCACACCTGTCAGCGCGGCATATTTGCGCCATGCATCTACAAAAATCAATCCCCGTTTTTGAATCGCATGATCTGTCTGCGATCGCGCTTTGTCGGTCGGCCCGCTCCTGCATCACGTTTATCAACAACAGGTTCCGGTGACTTAGCAGTCTTTTCCACCACCGGAGTCAAATCTTCATAGAGCAATTGCGCCTCAGAGGCAGGTCCTCGCCGTTCTCCAAGCGCGGCAATTTTCAATATGCGAATGCGACTGTCCCGGGCGATGGTCAGTACATCACCCTCCTTTACTCCGAACTTCGCAGCCAGAATCTTTTCACTATTCACTCGCACATGACCAGATCCCACAAGTTTGGCAGCCAGAGTGCGCGTTTTCGCAACCCTGGCATACCAAAGCCATTTATCAATCCGGAGTTTGACGGCTGGGTCCTGCATGGAATGCCCAAACAAGCCCCAAGGCTTATTTGTCCTGTCCCATATTGGCTTTCAGTGCAGCCAATGCAGCAAATGGGGAATCTGGATCGGCCACTTTTTCCTTGCGAGGTGCAGCGGAGCGTTGTGGCTTACGGGATTTCTCGCCAGGCTTACCGCGACCTTTGCCACCTTCACCACGGCCACCATTACGGTTGGAGCCGAATTTGCCCTTGCCAGCATCCTTGAAACCACCTTTGCGTCCAGCAGGGCGAGGACCCTTGCGCTCTCCGCGACCAGCAGGACGCCAGATTTCAAGCCACTTTTCTTCTTCCACTTCAGCTTCAGCTTCAGCTTCAGCTTCAGCTTCTGTGGATGCTTCATCAAGCGTCTCAGCGGACTCAATTTCGGCTTCTGGTGCTACAGCGGCTTCGTCTTCAACCTTTGTTTCAGAAGCGGTAGTTTCCTCAGATTTTGGTTCTTCCTCGATTTTGCGGCGTTCAACCCGGTAACCAAGAGACTTTAAAATTGTGGAGAAATCTTCGCCAGCGCAACCAAGCAGGGATGTCATGGCCACTGTTACGGTGAACCCACGCTCCATTGCACCTTCTGGCGGCTCCGGAGATTCTTCACTTGGACGCCAGCTAAGCAGCGGACGAATGAGATCAGCAAGACGCTCCAGAATATCGATACGGACGGCTCGTTTGCCATAAACGCCAAAGCCAACAGTCTTATAAAGCGCTGGCGTGATGCTCTCATCAATCGGAATGGAAGTACGTCCAGAAGCTGACAAAGCCGGTACTTCAACAATTCCAGCCTGATCCAAGCCACCATTCTGCAAGGCCCACATCATAACGAGCAACGTGCTGGGGGCAGGTTTCAGAAGAACAGGAATATAAATATGATAGGCACCAAAGCGTACGCCGAACTTGCGCAGGGAAGCACGGGCATCCTGATCAAGTGCGCGGACATCTTCGGCAACCGAGCGGCGATCCAGAATACCAAGATTCTCGACCAACTGGAACGCCAGACCTTTTGCAATGCCTTCCAGCTCGGCTGTATTGGCCAGATCCACCAATGGCTGAAGCAAAAGATTGATATGATTGGTCAGCCATAAATTGATGCGAGACTGAACCGCATCCAGAGCTGCACCAGTCAGACCTTCATCAGCCAGCACCATCAGGCGCGGGCGCAATGCCTCATCACCTGCAACCAACTTGGCGATAGGAGCACCTTGCCAACGCAACAGACCATCACCAGACAACAGGAACTGGTCATTCGCCGCTCCCGCTATTCTTTCGGATCTGCTTTCGAATTCGACAGACAAGACCTTCTGCGCTGCGGCGCGAATGGCTTTGGCATCCTGGCCTTCAGCACTCACATCGGGCGCAAAGCGAAATCCTTGCAATTGTCCAACATGCTGACCTTCCACCAGCACATCACCGGTAGCAGTAATTTCCGCTTCGAGCATTGCTTTTTCTCTCAGACGTTTCATCAATACACTTGTGCGCCGATCTACAAAGCGCTTGGTTAACCGCTCATGAAGAGCGTCAGACAGACGATCTTCAACAGCTCTGGTTCGTTCTTGCCACAAAAAGGGATCCTCTAGCCACCCCTTTTTATTCGCAATGAACGTCCAAGTTCGGATATGTGCAATTCTATTGGCCAATGTGTCAATATCACCATCCGTCCGATCTGCAAAAGAAAGCTGCGAAGACAGCCATTCTGTGGCCAAATGGCCACGTTCATGCAACTGGGTGAAGACTTTGGCGATCAATTCCGCATGGTTTGTCGGTGCTATCTTGCGATAGTCAGGTACCTGGCACACATCCCATAACAGACGCAGACTGTCTTCTTCTCCAATCTGTCGTCTAATCGTGACATCTTTATAAAGCAATTCCAGCGCTTGTACATCACTGGCAGGCAAGGCTTTCGTCAATCCTTGCCTGTTAGGAACTTCTTCCAAGGATTTGATCAGAGATCGATAGGAAGAAAAATCCAGGATCCGGTTGCGCCATTGCAGTAATTTCAGCGGCTGGAAGATGTGACATTCCAATTGCTCTACCAACTCATCCTCAAAGGGCTGCACGCGCCCGGTCACCCCAAAGGTGCCATCACGCGTATGACGTCCTGCACGCCCGGCCACCTGCGCCAGTTCGGCTGCAGTCAGACGGCGATATTGGAAGCCATCAAATTTTTGCTCGGATGCAAAAGCCACATGGTCCACGTCCAGATTGAGCCCCATACCGACGGCATCCGTCGCAATCAGATAATCCACATCGCCATTCTGAAACAATTCCACCTGAGCATTACGGGTCCGGGGAGAAAGACTGCCCATCACCACAGCGGCTCCGCCCCGCTGGCGACGAACCAGCTCGGCAATGGCATAAACATCATTGACAGAAAAGGTGACAATGGCAGAACGACGCGACAGACGGGATACTTTCTTGGCTCCTGCATAAGTCAACTGCGACATGCGTGGACGCGTCACGATATTTGCATGGGGCAAAAGCTGCTCAATCATGGGCCGCATCGTTTCAGCACCCAACAGCAATGTCTCCTCCCGCCCGCGCAGGTGCAGCAGTCGGTCGGTAAAGACATGACCACGCTCAAAGTCTGCCGCCAGCTGGATCTCATCAATAGCAACAAAGGCGACATCTGCTTTTGCGGGCATCGCTTCGACTGTACAGACATGATAGCGGGCCTTGGCAGGAACAATCCGCTCCTCCCCCGTATGCAGTGCCACCTGCTCCTTACCCACCTTGGCAACAATCTTGCCATAGACTTCACGAGCCAAAAGCCGCAATGGCAATCCGATCAAACCGGAGGAATGTCCCACCATCCGCTCGATCGCCATATGGGTCTTGCCTGTATTGGTCGGGCCCAGAACGGCGGTGATCTTGCCCTTTGCCACATCCAAGTGCGCAGGTGTCAGAGAGGTCTCATCAGACAATTCCACACCAAAAGCCTTGGCAGCGAACTGGTCGATATCATTTTTCTCAGCTTTTGCGGTCATTGCCGGGCGACGAAAATTCTGATCCATCGCTTGCTGCTGATGTTCCTTGGCACGTTCCACCAACCGGGCAGCATCCGGACTGATCTTTGGCTTAACCGGATCAATCTTCAAATTCGCCAATTTTTCAAAAGGAGAGGAAATATCTTTGCGCTTCGTCATCTTATCACTATTTAGGACGTAAACTCATTGAGCGCCCATGACCTTGGGGTGTCTATGTTCAGGCGGGATACATCACATCAGCCGGGTATTGCAAATTCCACCCTCTCTTTGCAAACGTCCTTCAACAAGCTCCAATTTTAACTTTTGGAACGAGTCTGGAACGAATCGGGGCCGAATCGGCGACACCTTTATGTTCTCATTTTGTTTCTAGCACATTTTGTAAGGAATAGTACCAATCCTACCAGATCTTGAGACAAGGCCCAATCAATTCCTAATCAGCAACATCTGATCGTCACCATCCTCTCGATTTTTGTTAATATCTCTGATCCAATCTGAAACAACAATATCTTTTCAAAAAGTTACTCATTGATCGAGAGAAATGATCATCCCCATTAACTTTTTGAACGCAGCGAGAACAAACTCGGCACGAATCATTGACCAATACAAGTTCATAATTTGTTCACACTAGATTTAGATGACTTTGTTCAAAAGCCTACGAAATATCGATAGCTTGATTAACCAGTTCAGCTAGATATCAGAACGCTACTACAAGCTCATTAACCATTGATCCCATTTTGGGACACATTTCCTCTCAAGGTTATTCGACGCTTGTGCGTCGGCCTGCAGGGGCACGGACCATCCCTGTCGATATGCTTATCATCTCGTTTAAGCTCGATGGCGTATCTTGTAAGCTGCGGTCGCTTATCTGATTCCGGAGGAAGCGCGATGCTTCCGCCGAATTCTTTTATCCTTGAGAGATTGCTTTGGGAAAAGACACCAGAAAAGGAAATCCTTCCTTTTCTGACGGACGATACGCATTAAAGTGCGCGCCCGTCTCGAGCTTTGATCGCAAAATCAGGAATAGCGTTAAGATAAAAAAGGGACCCGAAGGTCCCTTCAATCTCAAATTAAATCGGAGAACTAATCAGTTCACTTGCCAATTTCTGGCTTGCAACACCAGACGACCGACCATGGTGCCGATCTGCAAGCGATAGACAGCAACGACTGGTTCATTACCGACTGGTACGAACCAGACTTCCAAATCCTTGTTTCTTTCCATGAATTTGGTGCTTTTCTTATTCGGACGATGCCCCGCAACAAAGCGCAACCGTGCACCGCATTTGGTTACGGGACCTGTATATCCCTTTTTGTTGCTGGCCCGCACATCCTGCTTACCTTTGTAATAAAGCTCGATATTGTAACGCCAACGACCGTCAAACATGCGAACCGTGCGATTGCAGACGCTCTTGCCAACACGATCCTTCAAAGACTTGGTCGATAGTAACAGGCCGCTTAGCGGATCAACAATACCGCGTGTATGAACGCGCTTCAAAGGAATCCGATCCGAGACCTTGGATGGCGGAGGAGATGCAGAGAAATCCTTCACATTGCCGGAGCGCATGGCGATCTGCACGACATTGCGAATTTTGTTTTCCTTGGAATTCAAAGCATAGGAACTTGGCATCAGCTTGTCGCCGCGAAAGCGACCCTTACTGACAGCACGGCCCTTGCTATCAATGAACATACGAGACACACCTGAGGTTTTGGCAAACCCGTCAATCGTATAATTCCGACCTTTGATCGTTGCGCTGACGCCGCCCTTGCCAACCGGAATCCCGGCGATGGACATACCAAAACTGGCTTTGACGTCAGCAGCATTGGCAGAAACTTCCTGCCCTATCCATGCCAGTCCTGCAACCAGCATGGAACAAACCAGCCTTGCAGATCGCATCTCCATCTTGGAGATGTTAATTGCGGATTGACGTGCATATTCATTTCGGGCCATTTGTTGCATCTCGACTCTGGCTGATTTGGCAGCCGCAAATTGATTGATCAAACCCATAAAAACCCCCAATGTCGCCAGTGAGCGGTATGCCTGCAAAGCGGCAACGTCTTATCCAATCTTCCAAATAATAAAGACTGGCAACAGACCCCGAATTATAAAACCCGAGCCCCCACAACGCCATTTTCTACTTGCCTCAGTTTTCCCTCAATATGGTTAACAATTTGCACCCTGCCGGATATAAGGGCGATAATAAGGCGAATTTAAGGGCTCATCTGTTACAAGGCTACGTGCCATAAGCAGGCAGCCCACGAACACGCGTCTGCAACCATTGAATATTGATGGTCCAGATTCGGTCACTTGCCATTTATCAAGACCGGATTCGTGTAACAGATTCAGTCACCGGAAAAGAAAAACTGACTATATTCACCGCTTTTCCAATGATTCTGCGCCAAGAGAGCCCAAGACTCACTTGACTGGCCGTCCAATGATCACTATACCGAGGCAACTTTCCATCAGGCTGCGCCCGGCGCATCCGGTTGGATACCTGAATTCATTTGCACGGACGCCTGTTGGCGTCCGAATAAGTTTGTGAGGTACTCCCATGGCACGGCGCTGTGAATTGACCGGCAAAGGCGTACAGTCCGGTAACAATGTGAGCCACGCGAAAAACAGAACTCGTCGCCGTTTTCTGCCTAACCTGGTCAACGTGACCCTGTTGAGCGAAACTCTCGGCACCGGTGTCAAGATGCGCATCAGCGCTCATGCACTGCGTTCTGTTGAGCATCGCGGTGGCCTTGATGCATTCTTGGCAAAAGCGAAAGATGCCGAACTGTCTACTGGTGCTCTGGCTATCAAGCGTAAGATCGAAAAGGCTCAGGTAGCTGCTTCTTAAGACGCACTTAAAAGTCGATATTTCAAAAGCAGCGCCTCATGGCGCTGCTTTTTTTCTGACCGATCACAGTGGGCTATTCTCCCGCTTGTGACAAACAAGGAGAGTGACATATGGTTGCTTCCCGCAATGGCCTCATCCTGGCCACTCTGGCAATGGCGCTGACCGTTGTTGCCTCAAACTATCTGGTGCAGTTTCCATTCGCACCTTTGGGCTTGCAGGATCTTCTCACCTGGGGTGCCTTTACCTATCCAATTGCCTTTCTGGTGACCGATCTGACCAATCGCAAGTTCGGTGCGCACTCGGCGCGCAAAGTGGTCTTCGTTGGCTTCGCTCTTGCTGTTATCTGGTCCATCTGGGTCGCAACACCACGCATTGCAATTGCCTCTGGCACCGCCTTTCTCACGGCGCAATTGCTAGACATCTTCGTCTTCAACAAGCTTCGTGAAAGCCGTTGGTGGCAGGCTCCTCTGATCTCATCTTTCCTAGGCTCAAGCCTTGATACCTTGCTCTTCTTTGGCATGGCCTTCGCAACCAGCTTTGCACTTCTGGATACCAGCTTTGGCATGCAGGCAGATGCTTTTCCCTCTGACACGGCCCCCTTCCTTTTGATGGAAGCTGTACAGGCGCCACGCTGGATCAGCTGGGCCATCGGTGACTATGTCGTCAAGCTGCTGGTCTCACTGGCCATGCTTGCCCCTTATCGCGCTCTGATCAACCGTTCTGACAAAACCGACAATATGGCTGCGGCCTGATCTCAATCGAGCGCAAAAAAGCCGACATCTTTGTGAATGCCGGCTCAGTATGTAGTCTCACAGATGAGGCCACATACTCACCTTCTGTCCCCGCAGACAGATGAAGATAAGCGGGAGTTAAAAAGCAGCAACTATCTCTCGCTTATCTTTTCTACACTCTCTTCTCAATTCTTTCACTGAGCAAGGCTGAATTGCAGCAAAAGTGTCCGCTGCAGGCTATTGAAATTATCATCTGATATAAGCGTCAGAATAGAAGACCCGTCCGGCATCGACTGAACCGCCAGACCTTCGATATTATCCAGTTCATAACGCAAATCCCCACGAAACAGGGTCTCGATATTGGAAATAGTGCCAGGTAGAAGATTTTTAGCCAGAATGCGACGCAGCTGAATTTTCAGTCCACCCAGAAACGAAAAAGACCGCTCGACGATCACCAAATCTCCGTTGGCAAGAAAAGCCGCATCCGTTGGCCTCAAATTATCCACCTGCGGCATGGTAAAAGCATGATAGACACCCTGTTTGAGGATCCAGCCACGAACCGTCTTCTTGGTCACATTCTCTGAGAGAATGACCACAGATCCAGCATGGGCACTACCATCTGGCCCAACAGCAATGGATTCGAACCCTTTATTACCCTTGTTCAAACGGGCAATCGCCTTACCCGGAAAGAGGGTCTTGCCAAGAGATAGCTTGCCGGAAGAATTCGGGTGATAAATTGCCAGCCTGTCAGAGCCTTCGTAGCTTACCCAGATTCGGTTTCCGACTATATCAAGTCCTTCGGAGTCTCTCTTGAAATATCTCTTATCCTTGGCCACTGGCGGCAACTTGTTCATACGCGCCTGATCAATTCCAATCGGGCGCCCACCTGAAAGCATCAACCGCGCGCTTACATACCGCCCTTCATCAGAGATGGCGACAAATCGATCTGCCGACTGCCATGAGAAACCGGACAAACCACCAAACGCCTCATTATCAGGACTGGTTAGTTCCAATCCGCCGATGAATTGCAACTTACCGAAAATATCGCGATCTGGCTGCAAACGATCAAAATGAGAGATCACCTCCGATTGGATGGTAAAAGGCGTAGCCTTCGTATCTGCTACCAAACCAAAACAGAGCATCAGAGCAGATAAGATCGACTTCAGAAAACGAGCAGACAAGGAACGAACTTTCAACAAACAAGGCTTTCCTGCAAAAAATGGTGCCGCACCTGATCACTCAGTCGTGGCACCATTATGGCAATAAAATTGCTGAAATCAAAATTTCATTCGCCAGCGTTAACGCCGTGAGCGAACCCGACCCGCACCTTTTTCCCATCGCATATCGGAAACATTTTCATCAAACATTTCCGCCAGTTTCTCGGTCATCGCACCACCCAGCTCTTCTGCATCAATGATGGTCAAAGCACGTTTGTAATAGCGGGTCACATCATGACCGATACCAATCGCCAGCAGATTGACAGGAGAGCGATTTTCAATTTCCTCAATCACATCGCGCAGATGCTTTTCAAGATAATTGCCCGGATTGACTGACAAGGTGGAATCATCCACCGGTGCGCCGTCTGAAATCATCATCAGGATCTTGCGTTGCTCGGGCCTTTGCAGCAAACGTTTATGCGCCCAATCCAGCGCTTCTCCATCTATATTCTCTTTCAGCAAGCCTTCACGCATCATAAGGCCTAAATTCCGCCGTGCGCGACGCCATGGACTATCCGCAGACTTATAGATAATATGGCGCAAATCGTTCAAACGACCGGGATTGGCTGGCTTTTCTGCCTTCATCCATGCCTCGCGGGATTGCCCGCCTTTCCACGCCTTGGTGGTGAAGCCCAAAATTTCGACCTTCACATTGCACCGCTCCAACGTACGCGCCAGGATATCAGCGCATGTAGCAGCGATGGAAATTGGACGCCCGCGCATGGACCCCGAGTTATCGATCAGCAAGGTCACGACGGTATCGCGAAACTCGGTGTCACGCTCCCATTTGAAGGAAAGCGGGCGCATCGGGTCGGTCACTACACGGGTCAGGCGTGCCGTATCCAGCAAGCCCTCTTCCAGATCAAAATCCCAACCACGGTTCTGTTGAGCCAGCAACCGGCGCTGCAAGCGGTTGGCAAGGCGCGCCACAACGCTGTGCAAATTCTGCAACTGTTTATCGAGCTGCGCGCGCAAGCGATCCAACTCGGCAGCTTCACACAATTCCTCGGCGGAGATAATCTCGTCAAAAGCCTTGCTGTAGACCTTGTAGCCACTTTCAGGTTCATTGCGACCATAATCCTTGGGCTGTAGCGTCTCACCGCTCTCATCACCCACTTGATCATCAATATCCTGCATGTCTTGCGAGAATTGTTCTTCCGACTCGCTCTCGCCTGCTTCCATTTCTTCGGCAGATTGTTCCGCCTGCTCTTCTTGTTCCTGCTCGCCGCTGTTTGCATCTTCCGATGTCTGATCCTGCTGTGCATCTTCGTTATTGCCGCTATCAGTATCGTCTGAATTCTCGTCGCTATCTTCCGGGTCGCCCCCCATGTCATCGGCGACATCCAGATCAGCCAGCACCCGGCGCAAACGACGGGCGAAACGGGCCTGATCGTTAATATCCTCTTCCAGCTTCTCCAGGCTGTCACCAGCCATTTGCTCTACCCAGTCACGCCATTGTGTGACCAGATTCTGGGCAGACGGAGGAATAGGCATACCTGTCAGACGCTCGCGAACCAGCAACGACAACACATGATCAAGTGGAGCTTCTTCCGGGCGCGAACTGTCAGGTGGCGCAATACGGCTATAGCGATCTTCCAGCATGGCAGAAACATTGCTTGCCAAGCCTTCCATCTGCCGGGCACCAATGCTTTCAACGCGAGCAAACTCCACCGCATCAAACACATTTTTTGCGCGAGACCCTTCGGGTGCGTGTTTGGCATGCACTTGAGAATTGTGACAAGCGACCCGTAAAGCGAGCGAATCCGCCTGCCCTCGCAGAATAGCAGCTGCTTCCGGGCTTAACTTGCGCGGGGGTTCGGGCAACCGGACCTGCCCCTGTGTCAGAATTGGCCGATCGGCAGAAAAATGCACCTCAAGATCCACATGTCCGGCAATTGCCTTCAATGTGCCTCCCACCGAACGCTTCAAGCGCTCATTGGGCTCTATCTGACCATGCAATTTGTGATGCGGCTTGCCTGACATCGAACCTAACTCTCCGGAACGTCTAACAACAAAGCGAGTGGAATGGAGCGGAAGCTGCCTGCCTTAGCTGACAGCAACATTCAATGCAGATTCCGGCAGTTCTTCGCCAAAGCAGCGCTGATAGAATTCCGCCACCAAAGGCTGTTCCAGCTCATCGCATTTGTTCAAGAAAGTCACACGGAAGGCAAAGCCAATATCGCCAAAGATGTCAGCATTCTCACCCCAGGTGATAACGCTGCGCGGGCTCATCACGGTGGAAAGATCGCCATTCATGAAGGCATTACGGGTCAGGTCTGCAACACGTACCATCTTGGACGCAACATCATCGGACAAGGTCTTGACCTTGGCACGAACGATCCCGACTTCATTGTCATGAGGCAGATAATTCAGTGTGGTGACAATGGACCAACGATCCATCTGGCCCTGGTTGATCTGCTGGGTACCATGATACAGACCGGACGTATCGCCCAAACCAACGGTGTTGGCAGTCGCGAACAGGCGGAATGATGGATGCGGACGGATCACGCGATTTTGGTCAAGCAGGGTCAAGCGACCCGCCACTTCCAGAACACGCTGAATCACGAACATTACGTCAGGGCGACCGGCATCATATTCATCGAATACCAGAGCCACATTATTCTGCAATGCCCACGGCAGGATACCATCACGGAATTCCGTGATCTGCTTGCCATCTTTAAGAACGATGGCGTCCTTGCCCACCAGATCGATCCGAGAAATATGGCTATCCAGATTCACACGGACACAAGGCCAGTTCAAACGGGCTGCAACCTGCTCGATATGAGAGGATTTCCCCGTGCCGTGATAACCTGAAATCATCACACGACGATTATGGGTGAAGCCTGCCAGAATCGCCAAGGTGGTTTCACGATCAAACAGATAATCCGGATCGAGATCTGGCACATGATCACTGGCTTTGGAGAAAGCCGGAACCATCAAATCCACATCCAGACCAAAAACCTCCCGAACAGAAACTTCGGTATCAGGCATATTGGCGATTTCTTGACTCATGTGATTCATTTCATTGCTCTGGGTAACATTTCGCCTGCTCCCATTCCGAGCAGCTTTCAAATATCTGCAATGGGTAGGCGAATAGGAAGTGGGTCATTCTTTGAGCGGCAACTTAATCCAAACAACGCCTAAAGTGAAACATAATCCGCTATTGATTAGATATTTTGATCAGTCACCGTGACTTTGAAACATCATTCAGCGCAATTTGAGATCAAAGGCATAAAGAAAATGCCGCAATATCAACATCTGTGATCTTGCGGCATTCAAAAGTCAAATCGAGTAGCATTTCTATCAGGCGTATCCGCCAGCTTTGAGCGTGTTATAGGCAGCAATAACCGCCTGCAAGCGCTCCTCGCAAGCGCGATCACCCTTGTTCAGATCAGGATGATTTTCCTTCAGAAGCCGCTTATAAGCACGCTTCACATCGTCATTGGAGGCGGGGAGTTCCAGACCCAGTGTCGCAAATGCCTTGGCTTCCAGCGGGCGCAGTTTGCGGGTCTGGGTAGAATGACGAGACCTGCGTCTTTCCCGCTCGGCGGCCCGCTGGCGATGACCATCGGAAAACCCGCTGGCTTCCCAGCTTTTGCCGCGTGTCTCTCCTGCCTTATGGGTTTCATTTCCCCAGGCATTCACCCCCATTTTCCAGGTCGGACGCTCGCCAGTTGCAGTATCTTTGGTCAGATCTGCGGTTTCGTCGTCGTCCATCCCGGAGAAATAGTCGTAGTTCACATTGAATTCTCGCGCATGAGCAGCGCAGAAATTGTGGAATTCTTTTGGGCCGCCACCACGTTTGGGAGCCTTGCAGCCACCTTGTTTATCACAGCCGGGCCATTCGCATTTTTCCGCTTGTTCTTGCTTTTTGCGACGTTCGACCGCAGGCTTGATGCGAATCGAGTCGAAGAGTTTCGAGTCCAGTTTCATCTATCTAGTTTTGTTCCCGCAACACCAGTTTCTAAGGGCGACAAATCACCCAGGAAATTAAAGTCCAACAATTCACCACTGTTAGCCATGACCGTCAAGCATACAATCGAGAAAAAACTCAATCATCAACTACAGCCTGACTTCCTTGAAGTCATCGACGAATCTGAAAAGCACCATGGCCATGGTGGCTGGCGCGAAGGAGGGCAAACCCATTTCGCCGTCAAAATCCAAGCCAAAGCATTTACAGATCTGTCAAGAGTTCAGGCTCACAGATTGGTCCACGAAATCATAGCCGAAGAATTGGCAGGTCCTGTCCATGCCCTTCGTCTTGAGATCATCAAACCCTGACATCAGCCTTGAAGACACATAGTCTATCACAAACAAGACAATGATGGTAATTTTTGCTGTCTGGTTCCCGATACCAAAAATAAACTGTACCAATCTGCTGGTCAGCGAACCGGCGTCACGCGCAAAGATGTAATTCGATTGCGCTCCTTGCGCAACACACGAAACCGGAAGTTATAGAAAGTAAAACCTTGTCCTGGCTCGGGAATTTGCCGAGCCTCATGGATAACCAATCCAGCAATCGTGGTCGCCTCTTCTTCCGGCAGGTTCCAGTCGAAGGCACGGTTCAAATCACGAGTCGGTACTGATCCATCGACAATTACGGACCCATCAGGTTCAGTCTTAACACCTTTCATGTCGATATCATGTTCGTCAGAGATATCACCGACAATCTCCTCGATGATATCTTCCAGCGTGACAAGCCCCATCACTTCGCCATATTCATCCACCACCAGCGCAAAATGGCTTTTGCGTTTCAAAAAGGCATTGAGCTGCGCTTTCAGATTTGTGGTGTCAGGCACGAACCATGGCTCGATGGCCTCACCCATGATATCGAGTTTTGAGACATCACCTTTTACACGTGCCAAGGCTCGCAACAGATCCTTGGCATGCAGAACACCTACGAAATTATCCTGCTCGTCCTGCCAAAGCGGAATACGTGTATAGGGGCTTTTCAACACCTGCTCGACAATGGCTTCCGCGCCCTCATCAATATCAATGGACAACATATTGGTGCGATGAACCATGATATCTTCGACATCCAATTCTTCCAGATCCAGCAAACCGTCAAAACGGTCACGGTCATCCTTGACCACACTGCCTTCCATATGCAGCAGATCCACGGCACCGCGCAGTTCATCCTGACCGGACAGGATCGGTGTATTTTTGGTATCGACACCAAGCAGACGAAGCAAACGTACCACAACCCATTCCACAGCAATCACAAAAGGTCCGAACACCAGCGTAATCACACGCACGAAGGGAGCAACACGCAGAGCAAAGGAATCGGGGTTGGAAATCGCCCAGGTTTTGGGCAGCACCTCTGCAAAAACCAAAACCACCAGCGTCATGACAAGCGTGGCATAGACCACACCAGCTTCGCCAAACAAAACCAGGAACAGGCTGGTTGCCAGAGCTGAAGCCAGAATATTGACCAGATTGTTGCCGAGCAAAAGCGAGCCAATCAGGCGCTCACGCATCTGCAGGAGCTGATTGACCACCTTGGCTCGTTCTTCACCGCCTTTTTCCTTCTGACGCATACGAGCACGCGAGGCAGCGGTCAAAGCCGTTTCAGAGCCGGAGAAGAAACCGGAAATGGCAATCAAAACCAGTATGGCTATTAGCGTGAACCACAAAGTCGCTTCCATTTTCCACTTTCTCCAGCATGTCAGATGGCATCAAAGACCAAATCAATCCCGCACATAGTGATTTGCAGGCAATTATGCCAGTTTCTCGGTCAAGAAATCCTTCACGGCCACCGGATCAACACTTTTTTCGACATAGGATTGGCCAAGGCCGCGGGTCAGAATGAAGGTAAGATTACCACGAGAGACTTTCTTGTCCTGGGCAATGAAGTCCATCAGAAGCTCTGCATTTGGCTTTTGTCCCGGAATTTCATCAATGCCTGTTGGTAGACCCACATCCTTCAGATGCACAATTACACGGTCGGTCACCGCAGGATCGCACAAGCCCAGGCGCTCAGAAAATTCATGCGCCAGCACCATACCGATCGCAACGCCTTCCCCATGCACCAGACGCTCAGCGTCATATTCTGCCATGCCTTCCAGCGCATGACCAAATGTGTGACCCAGATTAAGCAGGGCGCGCTGACCATTTTCCAGCTCATCAGCCGCAACAACGTCGGCTTTTGCCTGACAGGAGCGAGCGATGGCTTCTTCTCTCGCTGAGCCACCAGCAAACACATCCTGCCAGTTTGCCTCAAGCCATACAAAAAAATCAGGATCATTGATAAGGCCATATTTGGCCATTTCTGCATAGCCCGCAGCAAAATCACGACGCGGCAAGGTATCCAACACCGCCGTATCGGCCAGAACCAAGCTTGGCTGATGGAAAAGGCCAATCAAATTCTTGCCGTGGCCGCTATTGATGCCGGTCTTGCCACCGACAGAGCTATCGACCTGTGACAGCAATGTGGTTGGAATTTGCACAAAGCGCATGCCACGACGAATAATGCCAGCAACAAAGCCAGCCAGATCCCCAATAACACCGCCACCAAGCGCAATTACCAGATCGCCGCGTTCAAGGCGGGTATCCAAGACCGCATCACAAGCGAAGGTCAGACCATCATAGCTTTTGGTCTTCTCACCTGCAGGCAGTTTGATGGCATGATACTCGACGCCTGCCTTGGAGAGAGAGGCTTCAACTGTCTCCAGATGCAGACCGGCAACTGTGTTGTCTGTGATGATGGCTGCTTTGGCTCCAGGAAAGAGAGAGGTAAACTTTTCACCAATCTTGGGCAGAAGATCACGGCCAATTTCAATATCATAGCTGCGATCGGCCAGTTCTACGCGCACCAAGCGGCAATTTTCGGCTTCCGCCACCGACCTATGAGACATTTCTTCTTCCTCAATCCTGGCAATCATATTATGCGCTTGATCCCATCCTTGGAAGATGGACCAATTTCGCAATATTAAGACGGGTTGGCTTTCACATAGTCTTCCAAAGCATCGACCACAGCCCCCACAATGGCCTCATGTGGCACATCACGTGACATGACCGTCAGATCGGCCTCGGCATAAACCGGATAACGCTCATCGATCAGACGATGCATTACCCCTTCCGGATCCGGATCTTGCAACAAAGGTCGATGAGACCGACGGCGAACCCGTTCCATCAAAATATCAAACTCGGCCTTCAGCCACACAGAAACCCCGCGCCCCTTGACGGTCGACCGGGTTTCCTCATTCATCCAGGCTCCGCCGCCCGTGGCCAGAACATGGGTTCCTTGCTCCAGCAGGCGAGCAATGACTTTCTTCTCACCATCGCGAAAATGTGCTTCTCCATGCTGGGAGAAGATTTCAGCCACGCTCAAATTGGCAGCCGCTTCAATCTCGTGATCTGCATCACGGAAAGGGATGGACAATCTCTTGGCCAAGCGCCTGCCAATCGTGGTTTTGCCAGCTCCCATCAAACCAATCAGAATGATGGGGCGACCATTAAGGGCTTTCACCAAAGCAGCTTCCCGCTCCGAACCTGACAGCTTTTTAGACACCACGCTGTTCTGTCCTTACCTTCAAAAACAATCTCGCCCTCTCATTGGCTGGTTTGCAGCCCACCTGTCAAGCAAGCAATCGAACAGATTGCCTCCATTCAGCCAATCGAGAAGAAGGAAGAGGAAAAAAATGGCATTTTTAAATCAAAGGATGCTATGTAAAAGCTATTAACCTCAATTGATTTCGGTCCACAAGAGGGATGCAATGCCATCTATTGTGAAATTTCTTCTCATCCTTTTGTTCCTTGCCGGTGCTGGATATGCGGGCATGTTTGCCCTTGCCAATTTTGTCGAACCGCAACCGAAGGAAATGACCATCCGCATTCCTGCCAAAGATCTGCGATGATAACATCCAACGATCCGTCATCAACCCCATAAACGGGCTTCCCAAAGAGACGTCTCTTGGCCAATTCTGATCTCAGGCTCATCAAACTCTATCTCGATATGCTCAGTGCCGAACGCGGGGCGGCGTTGAATACACTGGATGCCTATCGACGAGATCTGGAAGATCTATCTGATTTCCTGTCCCGTCGGAAAAGCAATTTTGAACAGGCAAATTCGGATCATCTACGCGATTTTCTCGCAGATCTGAGTGTTCAAGGCATTGCCGCTTCCAGTGCAGCCAGAAAACTCTCTTCCCTTCGTCAACTCTTCCGCTTTCTCTATCGCGAAGGGATGCGTGAAGATGACCCCTCCACATCCTTGCAGGCTCCCAAACGTCACCGGCCCTTGCCCAAGATTCTGACCATTGAAGAAGTGGATCGACTGATTGAGGCTGCACGCTTCAATGCCAGTCTGGAAGGCCCGACGCCCAAACGCCAAATTCGCGCACTGCGTCACTATGTTTTGCTGGAAGTCCTTTATGCCACTGGTTTGCGGGTCTCCGAACTTGTTTCACTTCCTGCCGCTGCCGCTCATCAAGATGCGCAATTTCTCTCCGTTATCGGTAAAGGCAGCAAGGAACGATTGGTACCGCTCTCTGATCGGGCAAAGGATGCCATGATCCACTATCAGGCAATGCTCGCATCCCAACTGAAAGCCAAGGGCACCACAGAGGACAAGAAGTGGCTCTTTCCATCCTTTGGCAAGAGCGGTCATTACACCCGTCAGGCCTTTGGTCGTGAGCTGAAAAGTCTCGCTGATGATGTCGGGCTGGACGCAAAATCCGTCTCACCTCATGTATTGCGCCATGCCTTTGCCAGCCATTTGCTGCAAAATGGTGCCAATTTACGCATGCTGCAAAAACTGCTCGGCCATGCCGATATTTCCACCACTCAGATTTATACCCATGTCATGGATGAGAAGCTGCGCGAGCTGGTGGAACAGCATCATCCACTGGCTTCAAAAGCACAAAAATCTTGAAGTGCCACAATTTCTACACAAATAAGGACAATGAGCCCCTTGATCCTGACTGACGCTTTAACTCTAACGGGCAAATACGACAGGATTGCTTGACACAGCGATGACAAAGGTTCAGGGTCGCGCCAATCTTGGCAAGCGCCCCGTTCATCACGAGACGCGCTACCGAAAAGCCCTGCAAGGGGGGCTAAAAAAGAGAGACATCGGACAAACCGACTATGCATAGCTATCTGGAATTTGAAAAACCCGTTGCCGATCTCGAAGGCAAGGTACAGGAATTGCTCTCCATGCAAGAAAATGGGGAAGCGGTTGATGTAGGCGATGAAATCTCTCGCCTGCAGGCAAAAGCGCAAAGCGCCATGGTCGATATTTATGCCAATCTCACCCCTTGGCACAAAACCCAGATCGCACGTCATCCGGATCGTCCGCATTTCCGCGAATATGTCAATCAGCTGATCGAAGAATTCACCCCCTTGGCTGGTGATCGCAAATTCGCCGATGACGAAGCCATTCAGGCTGGCTTTGGCCGCTTCGAAGGCAAACCCGTTGCCATCATGGGCCACGAAAAAGGCCATGATACCGAAAGCCGTCTGCGTCATAATTTTGGCATGGCTCGCCCGGAAGGCTATCGCAAAGCTGTTCGCATCATGGAACTGGCTGAACGCTTCAATCTGCCGCTCATTACATTCGTTGATACAGCAGGTGCATATCCCGGCATTGGCGCGGAAGAGCGCGGGCAAGCAGAAGCTATTGCACGCTCGACTGATGCTTGCCTTGCGATGAATACCCCCAATGTATCCTTGATCATTGGAGAAGGTGGTTCTGGTGGTGCAATTGCAATCGCTGCAGCCAACAAGGTCTTCATGCTTGAGCATGCCATCTATAGCGTGATCTCTCCGGAAGGTGCAGCCTCCATTCTGTGGCGCGATTCAACCCGTGCTCAGGACGCTGCCACATCCATGAAGATAACCGCACAGGATCTGAAAGAATTCAAAGTCATCGATGATATCGTTGGTGAGCCTGTTGGTGGCGCCCATCGCAACCCGGAAAGCGTCATCGCACAAGCTGGCAGCTTGATTTCTAGCGCACTAGCCGAATATGAAGGCATGTCCGCTCAGGAAATCCGCAAGGCGCGGCGTGATCGTTTCCTGGCCATTGGCCGTACTTTGTAAAAAACAAAAGATTGACTAAATGATCATCTTTCTGATGGATCATGACTACATACAAAGGCGATGCAGTGCATCGCCTTTTTTGCTTTCCAATCGCAATTCTTCCGTAAAATCAAGGCTTAATGGCTGCCCTAATTTTGCCCTTACTGCCCACTATCACTGTGCGTTGGGTTGGGCACGGTAACAGACTGTCAATCTGTTTACGTTACGCTTCGTTAAGAATAAACTCGGCATCAAACCGGGCATGTAGATCAGTAAGCAGGCGAGTGAATGCTTAAAAACCGCAAATGGCAAAGTTTAGCAACAACAGCATTGCTGTTGACCCTTGCAGCTTGTAACGCCGAACAATGGGGCGACAACAAGCATCTTCAGCCACTGAGCAGCAAGATCAAATCCGAGATCAAGGATATTGGTTCCACCAAAAATGCGCCGCTCTATATCCGTATTTTCAAAAAAGAAGCGGTTCTGGAAGCTTGGAAACAGAAAAAAGATGGCACCTATGCCCTGCTGAAGACCTATCCCATTTGCGCTTATTCTGGTGAGGTGGGTCCAAAGAAGAAGGAAGGTGACCGTCAGGCGCCGGAAGGCTTCTATGCCATCACTCCTGGCCAGATGAATCCGAATTCCAGTTATTATCTCTCTTTCAATCTTGGCTATCCGAACAAGTTTGATCGCTCTTATGGCCGTACCGGCAAACATTTGATGGTGCATGGTTCCTGCTCATCCCGTGGCTGCTATGCCATGGAAGATGAGCCAATTGCAGAAATTTACGCTTTGGGTCGTGAAGCCTTTGAAGGAGGGCAACGCTCTTTCAAGGTCCATGCCTTCCCGTTTCGCATGACACCAGAAAACATGGCCAAACATCGCAAGAGCGAACATTTCCCATTCTGGGTCAATTTGAAAAATGGCTATGACCATTTTCAGGTGACCAAGAAACCACCCAATGTGGAAGTCTGCAACCGTACCTATGTCTTCAACCCACAAGGCGGCGGAAGTTTCAACGCCCAGGGACCCTGTCCGGATTATACCATCGAACCAAGTTTGATGGCTGCCCTGCAGTCGAAGCGTTCGGCTGAGGAAATCCAGTTCCAGAAAGCCATCAGGGCACTAGAAGAAAAAGCAGCTGAAAAACAAGCGGATGATCTGGAAACGATTGCGGATGCTCAACGCGATATTCTGACCCGGCGCAAGCGCATTTCTGAGGGCAAAAATCCCGATGGCTTCATTGCGGGCCTGATACAGGGAAATCCAACAACATCTGGATCAACTGCCCCGACATTAGCCTCACAAGCTCCTGTTTCTGGCCAGGCTGTTCCAGCATCTGCTCAGACACCAGCTCAGCCAGGTGGCGTCAGCGGTTTCTTCAAATCCATCTCTTCAGGAATTTCCAATCCATTCAAGAAGACACCACCAGCTCCGGTAGCCGCCGAAACGGTCACCCTGCCAGCGACGCCCAAGCCGAAAAGCTAAGGTCCAGAACCATCTGTGCCTCTAGACGAACTTTCGAAAAAGCCTTGTTTCATCGAACAAGGCTTCAAGCACCTGCATCCGATCCTTGGTATCTCCCCAGTTTTCAGTTTGCACTGCTGCAATCATGGTCTCGATTACGAACATTATGACCACCGAGCTATCCCATGCCGACGGCACTTCAATTCTGCAATTAAAACAATAATCTGCCACCTCGGAAACCGGCGAACTCCATTGATCGGTGAACAGAATCACCTGAACACCGCGATCCCGCGCCATCTGCGCAAGTTTTCGGATATCACGCTCATAGCGACGAATATCGAAAATGACCAATACGTCGCCTTCTTTCATATTCAAAACATAATGCGGCCAGGCATTCGAGTTGGACGCAATCAATGTCACGTCCTGTCGGATCACTTGCATATGGGTAAAAAAGTAATCTGCCAATGCTCGCGATATGCGTCCGCCCACTATGTGAACAGAACGTTTTGTATCTGCCAGAAGGTTGGCCGCATTATCAAAATCATCGACGTCGATCTGAGCAAGGGTCTGGCGCATATTCTGCATTACAGAATCAGCGAAACGATTGAGTATATGCGTATCCGGTGCCGCCTCGCTCCAGCGATCATGCTTGGCAATCGGGTCCGAGATCTTGGCTTCCAGTTCGCTATGCAAGCAGGCCTGAAATTCGGGATATCCCTTGAAGCCCAGCTTCTGAACCATCCGAGCGACAGTGGGTGTTGAGACCTTGGCATTCTCAGCCAGCGTCGTAATACTGCCAAGACCCGAAACCGGATAATTTTCCAGCAAGCAATTTGCCAACTGACGCTCAGCGCGGGTCAGGTCATCAAAATTATTACGCAGCAATTCCGCGATGGTTTTTGAGCGATCAGACAAAAGGCTCCTCGCTTTCCGAGTTGATTCCATTCAGCTAATTGTTACAGATTTTTGCAGCAAATCGCAATCTGAAAAGATTTTTTCAGAAACTCTATTGACAAACAGATCCATCCTGAACAATTCTTTACAAAAATCCAACAGGATCAGGGATCATCCGTGCCACATTCTGCTTCAAATCAGAACAAAATGACCGTCTTGCAGACCGGAGAGCCCTCCCCGGTGACATTGATCCATGCGCAAGCAGCTGGCGACATCCTATTGATTTGCGAACATGCCTCAAATCATTTCCCGAAATCACTCGGCAGCCTGGGATTGAATGAGGAAACAACCAGGAGCCATGTTGCCTGGGATCCGGGTGCATTGGGTGTGTCACTACACTTAAGCAAATTGCTGGATGCCAGCTTCATCCATCAGAATTACTCACGCCTCGTTTATGATTGCAATCGTCCACCAAGTGCTCACGATGCCATGCCAGCGCGTAGTGAAGTCTTCGATATTCCCGGCAATCATAATCTCTCACAAGATGATAGAGATGCGCGTACCAATGCCATCTATCGTCCGTTTGAGACAGCACTCGCAGACTTCATCAAGGCGCGCAGAGAAGCGGGTCGTCCTCCCTTCATCATCACAATCCATTCCTTCACGCCCATCTATCACGGCAAGAAACGTGAGGTGGAATTGGGCATTCTTTTCGATCAGGACACCCGCCTTGCCAATGCTATTCTGCGATCAAGCACGGACGAAAACGATTTGATCATCCGTGCCAACGAACCATACAGTCCAACGGATGGCGTGACCCATACCCTTCAAACCCATGCCCTTCCCTTCGGCCTTCACAATGTGATGATCGAAATCCGCAATGATCTGATTGAAACAGAAGATCAGCAAAGGGCTATGGCTGAAAAATTATCCCGGCTGTTCACTGCAGCCATCGCCCAGATATCCGCGCAAGACGGATCCCGGACAACGGGGGCATAACCAACATGCAATCCCGCAATCGCCACCTGCCAATGGGGAGCAGATCGTGCCAAATGCGATAACAGCCTTTGTCAGATATGTGAATGTGATGAACCGTCATGTCGGTACCATCGCTATGTATCTGATTTTTGTGATGATGGGAATTCTGCTCTATTCCTCCATCTCCAAGACTTTTTTCACACCTTCCATCTGGACGTTGGAAATGGCCCAGTTCGTCATGGTGGCCTACTATCTTTTGGGTGGTGGCTATTCCATGCAGCTCGATGCCCATGTTCGTATGGATCTGTTCTATGGCAGCTGGTCACCAAAGACCCGAATGCTAATGGACTGCTTCACTGTTCTACTGCTTATCTTCTATCTGTTCATGTTGCTTTATGGCGGCATTTCGTCCACCGAATATGCTCTCAAATATGGCGAGCAGAGCTATTCCGCCTGGGCTCCTCAAATGGCTCCCATCAAAATCATCATGTGCATCGGTATCTTCCTGATGTTGCTACAGGCCATTGCAGCCTTCTTTCATGATCTTGGTCGTCTGCGCGGCGTGGATATTCTGACCGGGGAGGACATCGGATGAGCTATGAAATGATTGCCCTTTTGATGTTCAGCACCATGATGGTCATGTTGCTGACAGGACAACGTGTCTTTGGCGCCATCGGCTTTGTCGCAGCAGGTGCAGCTTTGCTGCTTTGGGGAACCGGTGGATCGGAAATGGCCTTTTCCGCATCCATGAAGCTGATGAAATGGTATCCGCTCCTCACCCTGCCATTGTTCATTTTCATGGGCTATATGCTGTCCGAATCCGGCATTGCGGAAGATCTTTACAAGATGTTCCATGTCTGGATGGGTCCGCTTCCCGGCGGCCTTGCAGTCGGCACCATCGGTCTGATGGTCATCATCTCGGCCATGAATGGTCTGTCCGTTGCTGGTATGGCGATTGGCGCAACCATCGCGCTGCCAGAGCTGTTACGCCGCGGTTATGACAAGATCATGGTTACCGGCGTCATTCAGGCAGGCTCTTCCCTTGGCATTCTGGTGCCACCATCCGTCGTTCTGGTTCTCTATGGCATGATCGCCCGCCAGCCAGTTGGCAAGCTATGGCTCGGCGGCGTGTTTCCTGGTCTCATTCTGGCGGCCATGTTCATCGCCTATATCGTGATCCGCTGCAAAATGCAGCCCAATCTTGGTCCAGCACTGCCAAAAGAAGAGCGTGACATGCCAATGAGCGAAAAGCTCAAGCTGCTACGCGCTGGCATTCTACCCTTGATCATCTTCTTCCTGATGACCGGACTGTTCCTGATGGGAGTTACATCCCTGGTCGAAAGCTCCGCGGTCGGTGCGGCTTCCGCCATGGGTGCTGCCGCCATCAAGGGGTTGCTGAACAAGCAATTGATCGAGTCCACCGTTCGCAAGACCCTTGGCATTTCCTGCATGTTCATGTGGATCATCCTTGCCGCCCTTTGCTTTGGTGCCGTGTTTGACGGTCTGGGTGCAGTGCGTGCCATCCGCACCCTGTTCCTGGATGATCTGGGCCTCGGTCCATGGGAAATCCTGATCATGATGCAGCTCTCCTACATCCTGATGGGCATGTTCCTGGATGACACCGCAATGCTTGTGATTGTGGCCCCGCTCTTCATTCCGCTTGTCGGATCTCTCGGTTTCGATCTCATCTGGTATGGCGTTCTCTACACCATCACCTGTCAGATCGCCTATATGACACCACCCTTTGGCTACAACCTGTTCCTGATGCGCGCCATGGCGCCCCCAACGATATCCCTGATCGATATCTATCGTTCCGTGGTGCCTTTCGTTGCCATCATGGTGCTGGGACTGGCCTTAGTTACCATCTTCCCCGAGCTGGCCACCTGGCTACCGGAGAAAGTCTATGCCCGCTAATGCGAGCTCCGATCTTGCCGGGAAGACCTGGCAAGATCTCCCACGATAAGAAAGGGCAAAAGCCCATAACACCTGACAAACCACCACCATCCCTTCTGACCCCAACGGGTCGGAATTCCAGAGGAGAAGATCAATGACCAACAGACGTGATTTTCTGAAAAAAGCAGGCATGGTTACTGCCGCAGCCGGGGCTTCCACCCTTGCGGCGCCTGCAGTCCATGCAGCAGGCAAGCCAATCAAGTGGCGCTTGCAGACCTATGCCGGTGCAGCCCTTGCCGAGCATGTGATCAAGCCATCCATCGATGCCTTCAACAAGGCAGCCAATGGCGAGATGGAAATCGAGCTCTACTTTGCCGATCAGCTGGTTCCGACCGGCGAATTGTTCCGTGCCATGCAGCGCGGCACCATCGATGCGGTACAGTCCGATGACGATTCCATCGCTGCCCCGGTTGATGTATCCGTGTTCGGCGGTTACTTCCCCTTCGCTTCCCGTTACAGCCTCGACGTTCCAGCTCTCTTCAACCATTGGGGTCTGAAGGAAATCTGGGAAGAAGCCTATAATGAAGTGGAAGGCGTTACCTGGCTCTCTGCTGGCGCATGGGATCCATGCCACTTTGCCACCAAAGACCCGATCAACAGCCTGGCAGATCTCAAAGGCAAGCGGGTCTTTACCTTCCCAACCGCTGGTCGCTTCCTGTCCCGCTTTGGCGTTGTCCCTGTCACTCTGCCTTGGGAAGACATCGAAGTCGCCATGCAGACCGGCGAGCTGGACGGCATCGCATGGTCCGGTATCACCGAAGACTATACCGTTGGCTGGGCTGATGTGACCAACTACTTCCTGACCAACAACATTTCCGGTGCCTGGGCTGGTTCCTACTTCGCAAATTCCGAGCGTTGGGACGAGCTGCCTGAGCATCTGAAAACCCTGTTCAAGCTCTGCATGGACAGCTCTCACTATTATCGTCAGCACTGGTATTGGGCAGGTGAAGCCAAGCTGCGCACCCAAGGTACAAAGATGAAGCTGACTTCCATCCCTGATGAAGAATGGGCGACGGTTGAAGCCGAAGCACATAAATTCTGGGATGAAATTGCAGCCAAGTCGGACCGCAATGCACGGGTTGTGAAAATCCTCAAGGATTATAACGCATCCATGGATAAAGCTGGTCGTCCTTATCGCTATAGCTGATAGCGTGGCATACACATTCCAGTCCCGAAACAGATTCGGGGCTGGACCTTGAACAAGAAGCTGGCCCAAGCCAGTCCGACAATTACCCAAACAGATTTCGGTCAACCGACCACAGACGGAGAATTGCTACCATGTCCGGTACCTTGTCTTTCGATCAACTCAAAGCCCTCACTGATAGCGGCGAGATTGATACCGTTCTGGCCTGCCAGGTCGACATGCAAGGTCGCCTGATGGGCAAGCGTTTTCACGCCTCCTATTTCTGCAAAAGCGCCTATGAGGAAACCCATAGCTGTAACTATCTGCTCGCCACCGACATGGAAATGGAAACCGTCGAGGGTTACAAATCAACGAGCTGGGAATCGGGCTATGGCGATTATGTGATGAAACCCGACCTTGAGACGATCCGTCTGGTTCCATGGCTGGAAAAAACCGCCTTCATCATGTGCGATGTGCTGGACCACAATACTCATAAGCCGGTTCCGCATTCCCCTCGCGCAGTCTTGCAAGCACAGATCAAACGCCTGAATGACCTTGGCATGACCGCTTTCATGGCTACCGAGCTGGAATTTTTCCTGTTCGAGCAAAGTTTTGAGGAAGCACACGAAGGTGGCTATCACGGCCTGAAGACCTGGGGCAAATATAATGAGGATTACCATATCTTCCAGACCACCAAGGAAGAGAGCGTCATGCGCGCCATCCGCAATGGTCTGCATGATGCTGGCATCGAGGTAGAATGCTCCAAAGGTGAAGCAAGCGCCGGTCAAGAAGAAATCAATGTCAAGTATGCCGATGCCCTGACCACTGGCGATAACCATGCCTTTGTCAAAAATGCCTGCAAGGAAATCGCCTGGGCGCAAGGCCGTGCCCTCACCTTCCTTGCCAAATGGAGCAATGAGGCTGCGGGCTCTTCGTCCCATGTGCATCAGTCTCTTTGGTCAATCGACGGCAAGACCCCGCTCTTCTATGACGAGAACCGCAAATATGGCATGTCCGAACTGATGGAACAGTATGTAGCTGGTCTGTTGCATAACGCCTCTGACATCACCTATTTCCTTGCGCCTTATATCAACTCCTACAAGCGTTTTGCGGAAGGCACCTTCGCGCCAACCAAAGCCATCTGGTCCAAGGACAACCGCACCGCTGGCTATCGCATCTGTGGCGATGGCACCAAAGGTGTGCGCGTCGAATGCCGAGTTGGTGGATCCGATCTCAATCCATATCTGGCCATGGCAGCCCTTCTGGCCGCTGGTATTGATGGGATTGAAAACAAACGCGAACTGGAACCTGAATTCTCTGGCGATGCTTATGCCGCCGGTGATGCCCGCTCCATTCCGTCCACCCTGCGTGAGGCAACCAGTGTGTTGAATGACTCAGCCATGCTGCGTGCTGCGATGGGCGATGAAGTCATCAACCATTATGTACGTTGTGCCGGCTGGGAACAGGAAATCTTTGACAAGCAGGTCACCGATTGGGAAGTCGCGCGCGGCTTCGAACGGGCCTGATAAAAACCAGGGTCCCTCCCTGAATTAAAACCCGCAAATGATGAGCCAAATCATGAGCAAGACTCTTCAATGTATCTCCCCCATTGACGGGAGCGTCTTTGCAGAACGGCAAACCCTTGATGGTGATGCCGCAAATGCCGTTGTCACCAAACTGACCAACGCCCAGAAAGCCTGGGCCGCCCGTCCCCTGAAGGAACGGATCGATCTGGTCATGGCCGGTGTCGCCAAAGTTGGCGAAATAAATGACGATATCGTTCCTGAGCTGGCCAAGATGATGGGCCGCCCGGTCCGCTATGGCGGCGAGTTTGGTGGTTTCAACGAACGCGCCTCGCACATGGCCACCATTGCCGAAGAATCGCTGGCTCCAATCGTGGTGGAAGAGAGCGACAAGTTTGAGCGCCGCATCCTAAAGGAACCCCATGGCGTGGTGCTGGTCATCGCCCCATGGAACTACCCTTTCATGACGGCCATCAACACCGTGGCTCCAGCACTGATTGCTGGCAACACCGTGATGCTGAAGCATTCCACCCAGACCATTCTGGTGGGTGAACGCATGGCAAAAGCCTTCCATGCAGCGGGCGTGCCAGAAGAGGTCTTCCAGAATGTCTTCCTGGATCATGACACCACCTCCAGTCTGATTGCCTCCAAAGCCTTCGGTTTTGTCAACTTCACCGGTTCCGTCGGTGGTGGCAGGGCGATTGAAACCGCAGCTGCTGGCACCTTCACCGGTGTCGGCCTTGAGCTGGGCGGCAAAGATCCTGGCTATGTGATGGATGATGCCGATGTGGATGCAGCCGTTGATACCCTGATTGATGGTGCCATGTTCAATTCCGGTCAATGCTGTTGTGGCATAGAGCGTATCTATGTTCATGCTTCCAAATATGACGAATTTGTCGAAAAAGCCGTCAAGATCGTCTCCGGCTACAAGCTCGGCAACCCGCTGGATGAAGCCACCACCATGGGCCCGATGGCGCACAAACGCTTTGCTGAGGAAGTTCGCAGCCAAACCAATGAAGCAATCGAGGCTGGCGCCAAGGCTCTGATTGATCCATCCCTCTTCCCGGAAGATGATGGCGGCGCCTATCTGATGCCTCAGATCCTGGTGGACGTGAACCACGACATGCGGGTCATGCACGACGAGAGCTTTGGCCCTGTCGTTGGCATCATGAAAGTGGAAAGCGATGAAGAAGCCATTACGCTGATGAATGACAGCGAGTTCGGCCTGACCGCATCCCTTTGGACGCAGGATCCGGAGCGTGCAGCCAATATTGGCGCTCAGATTGAGACCGGAACCATCTTCATGAACCGGGCTGATTATCTCGATCCGGGCCTGTGCTGGACCGGCTGCAAAAATACCGGACGCGGTGGCGCACTCTCCGTTATCGGTTATCAGAACCTGACCCGTCCAAAATCCTATCACCTGAAGAAGGCATAACTCCATGACGCTTAGTGCAAACTGGGGCTACCCCACTCCTATCCGCTTCGGCGCTGGCCGCATCAAGGAAATCGGCGAGGCTTGTGAAGCTGCTGGCATGAAAAAGCCATTGCTCGTTACCGACAAGGGCCTTGCCAATCTGCCAATCACCTTGTCTACTCTCGATCTGATGGAAGAAGCTGGTCTTGGCCGTGGTCTCTTTGGAGATGTTGATCCAAACCCGACCGAGAAAAATCTCGAAGCTGGTGTAAAGGTCTTTCGCGATGGCAACCATGATGGTGTGATTGCCTTTGGCGGCGGTTCCGGTTTGGACCTTGCCAAGCTCATCGCTTTTCAGGCAGATCAAACCCGCCCGATCTGGGATTTCGAAGATATTGGTGACTGGTGGACCCGTGCGGATGCTGATGCCATCTATCCAAACATTGCCATTCCGACCACAGCTGGCACAGGTTCCGAAGTTGGCCGTGCAGGTGTGCTGACCAATTCCGAGAGCCACGTTAAAAAGATCATCTTCCATCCAAAGATGCTGCCAAGCGTCGTGATCTGTGATCCCGAACTGACCGTTGGCATGCCTCAGATGATCACTGTCGGCACCGGCATGGATGCTTTCATCCATTCGCTGGAGGCTTACAGCTCCCCGCATTATCATCCAATGAGCCAGGGCATTGCTCTGGAAGGCATGCGCCTTGCCTGGGAAAATCTGCCAAAGGTTGCCAAAGATCCAAACGACATCGAAGCACGTGGTCATATGATGGCCTCTGCTGCCATGGGTGCAACCGCTTTCCAGAAGGGTCTGGGTGCCATGCATGCCCTCTCCCATCCAATTGGCGCAGTCTTCAACACTCACCATGGCATGACCAATGCGATCGTGATGCCTGCAGTGCTGAACTATAACCGTCCAGCCATTGAAGAACGGATCGAAGCTCTAGCTCGCTATCTCAATATCGAAGGTGGCTTTGATGGTTTCTTTGCTGCTTTGATGAAGCTGAGCGAAGAGCTGGGGGTTCCAAAGAAATTGTCTGAGTTAGGCGTTACCGCAGATCGCATTCCAGATCTCGCAGCCATGGCGATCGAAGATCCAAGCTGCGGCGGCAACCCTCTTCCTGTGACACTGGAAGTCGCAACCAAGCTTTTGGAAGAAAGCGTCTAATCTCCAAAAGGCACCTCCATTGGGGTGGCCTTTAGGTCATCTCCTGCCTTTAGAGACGGAACGGCAAAGTCCCCGCTTTGCCGTTCTTTCTATTTTTACGTCCTAAATCTGGGCGGTAAAGGCAAATCAAAGGCGGCGCACAATGCCCGCACATCTGCCAAATCTTTCTCGGCCAACTCATAGCCGCTATCGTGGGACAGAACCTGATAGGCCGCACTGAGGCACCGAACATTCCGGCCGGTTATATTGCCAATATCGGTAAAGCCGGATGCTGGATAGGCGTCACCATTTTCCGCCGGGCCATAAATTCCGTTGCCAGCCTCATCGAACACGATCACATGGAAATCGATGACCCGGCCATCTTCATGAGCCATCACGAAGTTCCAGTCACGCCGATCCTCACTTGGTGCATCTACAAAGCCCTGACTGCCTAGATAGGTGAGAGCTGCAGCCAGATGCCGTTGCTCGATGACGATATCGAGATCCTTATGCTTGCGGCTCTGAGATCCGAGCAAGGCATCGACACCCCATCCTCCATCAAACCAAAAGGGGACACCAGCCCCCTCCAATTCGTCATATAGATGTATCACGTCTTCAGCACTCATTGCCATTGGTGCCTCAATCAGTCCGATAGCCCATCCGCAGACCACCCCAATGGCGTCCTCGCACGGTGATCGGAGCTGAGAGATCTTTCATCAGCACAAAATTGCCGCCGCCCATATCCCGACGATAGGTTTGCAGCAGGAACTTCTCCGTATTGCGACCTGCAGCCAGACCAACCCGGTCATCAAAGATACGACGATTGCGGCAATTGGCGGCATTCCAGACTTCGTCCTTACCCTGTGGCTTGGAAAAGACTTTGTTATGGGTTGGCAGATAGCCATTCTTGTCGACCGCCGCCACAAAGGCAATTTCCTTATGTTTGGCAACAATCGGTTCCTGAATGTCCGGCATCACGCGATCGGTCATGGCTGTGAATGGAGCCACAACCTGTTGCGGATTGGTCCCCTCAATTGGTGTATAGCTCTGATCAAACAGATCTTTCTCGGAAATGCGGCCAGAGCGCAATTCTTCTTCAAACGTCTCCGATACTCGATGTGCGAGCTCCTCAATAGTCTGGATGTAGAAGGTATTCTCAGTCTCCAATCCTCCCAAGGAGGACGTCGCTACCAACTTATCGGACGTTCTGGCAGCAGATACCATACGATCGGATGCTGAATTCAAGCCCTCCTGGTTGGTCTCGAAAGCACCATGAACTGAATTCACCTCATCGACCAAAGATCGCAAGGATTGGTTGTTCTCGGCAACGCCACTTTCAATCTCCTGCGAAGATTGACGAATGGTTTGGAAAGCAGTGTCCAAACCTTGCAAGACTTCATGCACGGAGGCTGAACTGGTTTCCACATCCCCCATTGCACCCGTTGCTTCAGCGCTCAACTCAATCAGCAATTCAGCCTCCTTGTCCAAATCGGAGAGCGTGTCTCCAATCGTCTCGGTTGCCTTACTGGTCTGGGCGGCGAGTTGCTTCACCTCACTTGCCACCACCGCAAAACCTTTGCCAGCTTCACCAGCACGGGCGGCCTCAATCGTGGCATTCAAAGCCAACAAATTGGTCTGACGAGCAATCGCATCAATGGCACCAGCTACATCACGTACAGATCCAAAGGCTTCCTGCAAACCTTGCAGTTGCGTGCTGATACCACTGACTGCTCGCATCAATTCCGCAACTTTGAGATTGGTCGTCTCAACCATCTCACGACTTCGGGCCATATCGACAGATGTCTGCTCCGCTACTTCAAAGGAAGCGCTCGCTGCAGCGTGGATACGATCATTGGACTCCTGAACCATGCCAGCAGAGGATTTCAATTGTGAGAAGGAATGAAAAACTTCATTGGTCTCACTGCTGAGCTGCTCAATCTCTCCTGCAACGTCAGCCAGTTCCTGACCCAACCCATTCAGATCATGAACCACATTGCGAAACAGGCCCTCATCAAATTGTGTTGTCTTGGCAGCAACAGATTGTCCCATATCTGTTGTCATCGTTTCATTTTGTCCCACCTCAGAGTGATCCTGAGCCGGGCCTGCATGTTCCCGCTGCTGGCGCCGCTTGAAGTTTAGCATCACAGTCTCAATCATCTTCATCAAATTTGCATGTTATTAAACATTCACTCTGACCAAGGACAGTTAACAAACCCCAAAGAAACCGCCATTCTTGCGGACTTTTGCCATCACCATAGGTGTTATGACTTATGTCCAAAATACTGACGACTTATTCTGGTGCTAATTAATTTCGCAATTCCCACCTTCTATCACCATTGACCTCCAGTCATAGGCCTTGCAGAAGCGTTTCATTCATATCTTGACAAACTGCCACGGAAGGGAATATCTGGTATGTTATAACATAACATATTTGGAATTTTTCAAATGATGACGCTTAAAGCCTCCTCCCTCGGCTTCACGAAATTGGCCGGCAAGATTGTCCTTCCCGCACTGTTGTTGGCAGGTATCGCGAGTACGAGCTCCGCGACCGCTGCTCCAAAAGTTGTTGCCACCATTGCCCCAGTTCATTCCATCACTCAAGCCATTCTTGGTGATGTGGGCAAAGCGGACATGCTGGTGCCTCAAAATGCATCCCCGCACAGTACAGATTTCCGCCCATCACAGGCAAAAGCCCTGCAGGAAGCGGATTTGGTCGTCTGGGTAGGTCCCGATATCGAGACATTTCTGATCGACCCTCTCAAAACACTCGCTGGCAAGGCCCATGTTTTGGAGTTGATGGATGCAAAAGACATCATACGTCTGCCATTGCGCTCTGGAGGCGATTGGGAAAAGCATAATCACGATCATGATGAACATGATGATCATGACCATGATAAAGATGCCAAGCACGATGATCATGACGACCATAAGGACCATGATCATGACAAAGAGGCCAAGCACGATGATCATGACGACCATAAGGACCATGATCATGACAAAGAGGCCAAGCACGATGATCATGACGACCATAAGGATCATGATCACGACAAAGAGGCCAAGCACGATGATCATGACGACCACAAGGATCATGATCACGACAAAGAAGCCAAGCAGGATGATCACGGCCATGACGAAGGTGGCATGGACAACCATATCTGGCTGGACCCACAAAACGGTATCGCCATGGCCAATGCCATTGCTGCGGAACTAGTAGAAATTGATCCAGACAATGCCAAGGTCTATGAGCAAAACAAGGATGCATTTGTCAAAAAGCTGAATGCCTTGATCGAGGAAGGCAAGAAAGAGCTCGCACCATTGTCAAAACGCCCATTCCTTGTCTTCCATGACGCTTATCAATATCTGGAAGCGCGCTTTGATCTGAGTGCAACCGGCTCCATCATGCTGCAGCCAGGTGTTTCACCCGGTGCTGCCCGTGTGAAAGAAGTGCGCAAGAAACTCACTGATCTGAAAGCGATCTGCCTGTTCACCGAACCACAATTCTCGGACAAGATCGTCCCGGTTCTGCTGGAAAACACACCGGCCAAGCTCGGCACGCTGGACCCGATTGGTGCGGCAGAAAAAGCGGGATCAAATCTCTACATCAACCTGATCCGCAACAATATCAAAGCTTTGAAAGATTGCCTTTCAACGACTTGAACTCCCGTACTCGGTCATTGAACGGCAAGGAAAAGGGGCGGTTTATCCGCCTCTTTTTCGTGACCAGGATCAACACTATTCCGATCCATGTAGAAATGCCGGACCATGCCCCAGAATATTGGGATCAATCTCGCCAATGGCCTCTTCATCCTTGCCATCATAATTCAGATTGAGCAACAGATAGCGCATCATGTTCAGGCGCGCCCGGCGTTTGTCATTGGCCCGCAAGATGGTCCATGGACTATGGGATGTGTGCGTATGCTTAAGCATCAGATTACGGGCATCAGTATAAGCGCCCCACTTATCTAGCGCCTTGATATCAATAGGCGATAGTTTCCAATGTTTCAGGCGACTGTGGCGGCGATCATGAAAACGCTTGAGCTGCATTTCCTGCCCGATATTGAGCCAGAACTTGAACAGCTTGGTCCCACTGTCCAAGATCATATCTTCGAAGCGTGGGGCATCTTTCAGAAATTTTTCAGTCTGCTCCGGAGTACAAAAGCCCATGACAGGCTCAACGCCTGCCCGGTTGTACCAGGAACGATCAAACAGGACGATCTCGCCTTGGGTCGGCAATTGCTTGGCATAGCGCTGGAAATACCATTGGCCGCGTTCCACGTCACTTGGCTTGGACAATGCCACCATCCGTACATGGCGTGGATTGGTATATTGGGTCAGCGCCTTGATTGAGCCGCCCTTACCTGCTGCATCCCGGCCTTCAAAGACAATGACAATACGTTCATCCTTGGCACGCACCCACTCCTGTACCTTGACCATCTCGATTTGCAGTTGCTCCAGCTCTTCTTCATAGCGAGAGCGCTTGAGCTTCTTGTCATACGGATAGCCACCGCTATTCATCATCCGCTCTTCAAGTTTCTGCGGAAAGTCCGAATCATTGAGATCGAACTGATCAAGCACGGTCATATCACTGCCTCTTTTCTCAATCATGTATCGCACAATGCCAACTTACGCACGAACCGAGCGAATGGGAAGTACTGGATGAATATGTAAGACAATTGAATATCGTCCCTGCTCCCCCTAAGCTGTTCCAATGATTTGGTTTCAATCACGCAATGCTCTGTCAATGTATTTGGCGGACACCAACAGGCTGATATGAATTACGTTCCTGCTACTTTTATGTCCCGATCCCGCATGTCCCTCCTTCGATTGTGCCTGCTGACTGTGCTCAGTGTTGCCACATTGCCTGGCTTGGGGAGCACTCCGACGCTGGCACAAAGTGCATTGCAGTCAACGAGTGAAGCCAGCAATCAGCAGACTGCCAGAATCTCTGATCTAACCAAGCGTTTGGACAAGGTCGAGAAATCTTTGGGACTTAAGCATATAAGTGCTGAAGGATTGAATGATCTTCAGGACGAGATTGCAGATATCAAGGCCAAAGCCAGTCAACTGGAGGCCAATCTGGCTCCTCAAGCGGCCGAGGCCAAGGCCCGTCTGGATGCATTGACCCCGGTTGAAGAGAAAGCCAAAACAGATCCGAAAGCAGATGCAAAAGAGCCCGGAAAACCAGAAGAAACATTACCAACGCAAGAAAGTGGCGACGGCGCACCTGCAGCACAAAGCGATACCACACAAGAAGAAAAACAGCTTCAAACTCAACGTGACGATTTGGGCAAGATTTACGCCAATCTGCAAAGCCAGTTGACGCTGATACGTGCCAGTATCGTGCGGGCAGATCTTTTGCAAAATCGCATCACGCTTTCATTGCAAGATCGCTTTACCAGCGAACTGCTGGAACGTAGCGGAACCATTCTGAACCCCATTCTCTGGGCACGCGGTTTGTCCGGCATAGGCACCTTGTGGGATAACACATTCTTACTATCCTCCGATTGGATGTCCTACTTGTCCAACAAGGCCGAAGATAGAATCTGGGAGGTCTTTGGCATGATCTTCCTGGTGGCACTCCTGATTATTGGCCCCTTACGATATCTGCTCTTTTCGGGTATCGCACGTCTGGCAAGACTGGAACATCCAACCCCGTTGCAACGCTCCAGCCATGCGCTCTGGTCAATCTTCGTCTATACGTTCGTGCCTTTTGCCATTCTTGTGGGTGGAACCATCATTCTCGAGAATGCATCTCTGCTACCCTTCCGAATTGAGCAGATTATCGAACTTTTATTGGCTGTTGTCTTCATCAGTGCTCTTTCCTATGGCACTCTACGCGCCTTGCTCGCTCCTCAAAAGCCGACCTATCGACTGGTAAACTATCGCACTCCCAGAGCCACCAAATTGTTTGGCATCGGTCTGCTCCTGATCACGACCTATGCGATCCAAGCTACCGTGAGCGCATTTGGTGAAGTCCTGATCGGTCGTTTGGAAACCACCATCATGATCCGAGGAGCCTCTTCCATCATCTCGGCAATTCTCATCTGGATTGCCTTGAAGCTGGTCGTGGGTGCCGCAGCCAGATCGGATACCCCCCAAACATCAAATGAGCAGGATTATCAAAACCCAAGTTTTGCCCTTCCTACATTTTTGCTCTGGTTGCGACCATTGGTCTGGTTAAGCTGTATCGTTATTATAGCAGCGCCAATTCTGGGCTATGTCTCGCTTGGTTTCTTTCTATCCGAGCAGTTGTTGCGGATTTTCCTGACCCTCGGCCTTTTGGGCATTCTGACCGGTTTCATCGATAATTTCCTTCTTGAGAATATTGATCCCAATACCGACAAAGTGCGCAAACTGGCTACCTCCATGGGTCTGAAAGCCAAAACTCTTGGCCAGATCAGCGTACTCTTCAATGGTGTGCTCCGCATTCTTCTTTACTGTGCCACCGCTTTGTTGATCTTTGCACCATGGGGGCTGCGTTCGACCGACTTTTTCACCGCGATCAAGACGGGTGCGCTTCAGTTGCAATTTGGAGATTTGCAAATTTCACCAGTCGGCATTCTTGGTTCAATTCTGGTCTTCATCATTGCGCTGGTTCTTGTAAAAGGCGTTCAGCGCTGGATGGAAAGACGACTGCTTCCTAGCACCAATCTGGACACAGGCCTCAAAAACTCCATCCAGACCAGCGTAGGATATGTCGGCTTCATTATTGCGGTGATGTTAGCCTTCTCCTATCTGGGGATTGATCTGTCCAATCTGGCGCTGGTTGCAGGTGCTCTATCCGTGGGTATCGGTTTTGGCCTGCAAAGCATCGTCAACAATTTCGTCTCCGGCCTTATCCTGCTCGTCGAACGCCCGATCAAGACAGGTGACTGGGTCGTTGTAGGGGCGGATCAGGGCTATGTGAAAAAAATCTCCGTTCGCGCCACCAAGATCGAAACTTTCGACCGAGCGACGGTGATTGTGCCTAATTCGGACCTCATCTCCAACAGGGTCATGAATTGGATGCATAATGGCTCCATGGGCCGCATCATCATTCCTGTTGGCGTCTCCTACGATGCCGATCCAGAGCAAGTACGAGAGATCCTACTCAAGATTGCAGAAGAATCCGAGCATATAGCGAGCTACCCATCGCCAACCGTCTATTTCATGGACTTTGGTGCCTCATCACTGGATTTTCAATTGCGTTGCTATATCCAGAATATCGACAACAGCCTATCCGCCAAAAGTGCTTTGCGCTTCGCCATTTTCAAAGCCCTGAAAGAGGCGAATATTGAAATCCCCTTCCCACAGCAGGATATTCATGTGCGTTCCATCTCCGCGGAAGATGATGATTTGGAAATCATCCAGCCAAAGCGCCCAACAAAAGCCGCAAAAACCAAACATGAGATGACCTCGGATGAGGCCGATCTTGAGGGGGATGCAGATGGTTCCTATTAAATCCCAGTCAAACGTGAAACAAACAGCAACCGCCTTCACATTGGTTCTGTCTGCAATCACGCTGTCGGGCTGCCTTTCCTCCAGTCAACCCGAGCAACCAGCCTTCTATCAACGGCTTGATCAATCCTATAAGCCGGTTGATCAGCAGGCAGCCCTGTCTCTAATCAACACCTACCGACAAGGCAAAGGGTTAAAGCCGCTACAACTGGATCCACGCCTCACCGCAGCAGCACAAGAGCAAGCTGATGGCATGGCCGAGGCTGGACAGGTGCGCCATAGCCTGAAGAAGACCCAAACCCTGCCAAAGCGTCTTGCACGCGCCAATTATGCTTATGCCTACACGGCAGAGAATATCTCCGCAGGCTATTGGACCCTGGCAGAAGCTTTTTCCGGTTGGCGGGATTCCAAACGACATAATAAAAACATGCTGAATGAAAATGTGACCCATATGGGCATCGCAACTCGCTACAACCCAAATGTGAAATACAAGGTCTATTGGGCGCTGGTATTAGCCGCCGAGCAAGCAGCACCACTCCCAAGACCGAAGAACCAGGCCCAACCCAGCACTGAGTTCGTAAAGTTGTTGGGTCAACCATAACCCCCACATTTGGTCGCATATCCGCCTTTTCTCTTGTTGGTATTCAAAGACCTGCTAATGTTGCATCGCAACATCTATCGCAAAGACAACGAGGACGGGCGGAATGCTTACCCCGGCAGACAATTATCCTGATCTCTACAGGAATTTCGAGTGGAAGATCCCCGAATTCTATAATATCGGGCATGATGTCTGTGACAAATGGGCCGAACAGGATCCCAACCGCATCGCGCTGTATCACCGTCTGGATGATGGCTCCCTCACGCCCATCAGCTATGGCAGCTTGCGCGAACAATCCAATCAACTCGCCAATTGCCTTCAACGCGCTGGGTTGAAGCCAGAAGACCGCGTCGCTCTGTTGCTCCCTCAATGTCCGCAAACGCTGATCGCCCATATCGCTCTCTATAAGCTGGGTGCAATTGCTGTTCCCATCGCCATGCTGTTTGGCGAGGATGCACTTGATTATCGCTTGCGTGACAGTGGCGCGAAAATGATCATCACTGCCCATGATCAGCTAAATCGTGTCAACCGCCTGCGAGGCCGCCTGCCGGAGTTGACGCATTGCCTAAGCATCGATGAGGGCAGTCAAGATGCAGATCTGGTTTGGCAACAGGATGTCGTGAACCAGCCAACCGGTTTTGACCTTCACCAAAGCCGCCCCGATGACCCCGCCCTGATGATTTACACATCTGGCACCACTGGCCGCGCCAAAGGTGCTTTACATGGCCATAGAGTGCTTTTGGGACACCTGCCCGGTGTTCAGATGCCTCATAATTTTCTGCCACAAGAAGACGATCTCTTCTGGACGCCATCTGATTGGGCCTGGGCTGGCGGCCTTCTGAATTGTCTGTTGCCATGCCTGCATTTTGGTGTGCCTGTCATTGCCTATAAATTTCCCAAATTCGATGCAGAGGCGGCTTTTGCACTGATGGACGAATTGAAGGTCCGCAATACCTATATGCCGCCGACCGCAATTCGCATGCTCAAGCAAGTCAGGAATCCAAGCGCTCGTTACAATCTGGTTCTGCGCTCCTTTGGCTCGGGTGGCGAAAGCCTCGGCAAAGAAGTGTTGCAATGGGCTCAGAAGGAACTGGGCATCACCATCAACGAATCCTACGGCCAAACAGAGTGTAATCTGATGTTGGGATCCTGTGCCGAAATCGGTGTTTCCCGCCCTGGTGCCATCGGCAAACAGATTCCCGGTCACCGTGTCGCAATCATTGATGATAAAGGCCAGGAGCTTCCGGCTAATTGCCTTGGCAATATCGCCGTTCATCGACCCAACCCCGTCATGTTCCTTCGTTATTGGAACAATGACAAAGCCACACAGGAGAAATTCATCGACGATTGGCTGCTCACAGGGGATCAAGGCTATCAGGATGAGGATGGTTATATTTTTTTTGTGGGCCGTGATGATGATGTCATCAACTCCGCCGGTTATCGGATCGGCCCGGGAGAGATTGAAGATTGCCTCACCAGCCATCCCGCAGTAGCTCTTTGCGCTGTTGTTGGCAAGGCCGATCCTGAACGGACCCAGATCGTCAAGGCCTATATCGTTCTTCACGAAGATGAAAAACCAAGTGAGACACTCACCAAAGACATCCAGCACTTTGTTAAAACGCGTCTCGCAGCACATGAATATCCGCGCGAAATCAGTTATCTCAGGGAATTGCCAATGACAACAACAGGCAAGATCATTCGTCGCAAGCTCAAGGAAGATCCCAGAGCGTGACATCTGGAACCTAGCGTTTCAGGAGTGTCTTGGCCCGCGCTTTCAATTGATCGTGCCCTTCATAATAAAGCTTTGCCAGCTTGACCGAACGCAAACCCGATGCTTTCAGTGGGATGAGCAGATTGGAAATCGTTCTGCGCCCTGCCCAGAGATGATCGATCATTGGATGATTAGCGGTTGCCAGACTATCGATATAGTCGATGGATGGGTCCTCTATTGCCTGTCGACTGACATGCAGCATGATCTGTACGCCGACAGAAGATTTCGCAAATGCGGGATCTGAGGCAATCTTCCAGCTGAATAGTCCCGATCCAGCTCGGAGCGATATCAGACCTGCTACAGCCTTGCCATCAACACTTAGCCAGTCTATCCGAGCTTTGCCATCCTTGGCCATGGCCGGCAGACATGCGCGAGCAAAGTCCGCTGTTTGAGGATCACAAATCAGAGCGGAACCACGTTCTCCCTTCCACCCCAGCGCTTCAAGTTTCAGAAATATTTCCAAAGCATGCGCAAAGTCATCCCCCGTCCCTGCATGACAAAACTGTATCGATCCCAGATCATTCAACCGACGTAACTGCCGACCATATTCCTTCTTCTTCTTGGAACGAAGTACCAGTCCTTGCGCCCCACCATTCCCATCAATAGCTGTTCCATCTGAAGCTCGTTCAATGATACAGATCGCTCGTTCATGAACACGCAATCGCTCGAAAGCATTCAAACCTCGCTCATTCAGCCATTGCTCGATCCAGTCGGTGAAGGGAGCATTGTCAGGAAAGAAAGGCCAGACAAGCAGACTTGCATTGCTTTGGTCGGCAAGTTGATTCAGAAGAGTGCAAAATTCATCATAGTAGTTACGGACATCCAGCCCTTTCGCCGCACAAGCAAGGAGACCACCCAAAGGGGCATATTCATGAGCCCAGACCCGCACCATTTGCCCCCCCAGCAAATAGACCGGACGTAAGTCTTCATATACGAGCTCAACTTCCCCTGTCCGTAGCCGGTTCAACAAACCCTGACCGCTAAGTTTTAATCCATGTCTAACAAAGTCAGGATGTAAAAATGGACTATATCCAAGATTGGTTGTAGGCACGTATGGCTTCCTTCACTCTAGTCACATCAGCAAATCTAGTGCCTCAACCTTAATGTTCAGCAAATAGACAAGATATGTACTTATAACTTACTAACCAAAATTCACAATCTGACAGTGAAAACTCAAGAAATACAATCAAATATAAATGAAAATCTAACCAATAATACTTATTTTAGTCAATTTGTGTCAAAACGGTAACATCATATTAACCCCGACAGCCAAGGCTGATTAGGAAATGAGCCCCATGCACAAAACCAGCTAAAGCAAGGACCAGTGGCATGTTCAAGTCAATGAAAGATATTCGCCTCGCCATCAAACTACCTGTCGTGATATCGGCGATAACCTTGACCATGGCGCTCTCGTTAGGAATCTATAACTATGTTTCCACCCAGACCATGGTATCTGAACTCACGACCGAGCGTATGCAAGGTGCAGCAGCCATTCGAAGCGAGGCGATCAAATCCTATCTGAAATCCATTGATCAGGACTTGATGATTACCGCAAATAGCCCCTTTGTAAAACAGGCGACGCTGGACTTCACCCGGACATGGGAGCAGCTGGGTGATGAAGCCGAAACGACACTGCAAAAAGCCTATATTCATGAAAACCCGCATCCTACCGGCAGCAAGGACAAGTTGATGCAAGGTGGGGAGCGGAGCTATGACTTCGTCCATGTGCAATATCATCCATGGTTTCAGACCATGCTCACGACCCGTGGCTATTACGATATTTTCCTGTTCGACATGGATGGGAATCTGATTTATTCCGTCTTCAAGGAAGCGGATTATGCTACCAATCTGGTAAAGGGCAAATGGAGCGATACTGATCTTGGAAATATCTTTCAGCAAGCTAAGGATAAAGCTGAAGGAGAGATTGCTTTTCTTGATTTCCGCCCCTATGCACCAAGCAATGATGCCCCTGCCAGCTTCATTGCAACACCAATCTTTGAAGAAGGCAAAAAGGTTGGTGTGCTCGCCTTCCAGATGCCAATCGATGCAATCAATTCAATCATGTCCGCTGACGCCAAACTCGGAGAGACCGGTGAGACCTTGCTGGTTGGCTCAGATAGCCTGATGCGGAACGATTCCTCCTTTACCAAGGACCAGAATGATATTCTCACTGCAAAAATTGAACCAGTCAAAACATCCGACACCGGCGCAACTGGTATTTTGCAAGGCTATCGCAATGACAAATTCTTGTCTGTCAGCCAGGGTTTCAGCTTCCATAACACACCTTATGAAGTGATTGCCATCCAGGCATTGAATGAGATCAATGCGCCACTCATTGGCCAGCGCAATGCAACCATCCTGATCACCTCGCTGATCCTGTTGGGAGCCATTATTGCTGCTATATTCTTCTCCAGAACGATCGCCAATCCGATCAAGCTCTTGGTAGAGCGGGCCCGTGAACTGGCAAATGGCAACACACAAATTTCCTTCGAAGGACTAGATCGCAAGGATGAGATCGGTTCCATCGCCAGTGCCATTGGTGCATTCCGAAACAATGTGGAAGAGCAGAACAAACTGGCGCAGGAAAGTGAAGAAGCGACCCGTGTACAAATGGCCCGCCAGCAGCAGATTGATGGCCTGATTGATGGCTTCAAGAATGAAGTATCAAGCCGGCTGGGCAATCTCTCAGAAAATGCAACTTCCATGAATAATGTTGCATCAAACCTGTCCGATCAAGCGCGTCAGACATCGTCTCTGTCGACCAATGTGTCAGCTTCTTCTGAAGAGGCCTCCACCAATGTGCATACTGTCGCCGCAGCGGCAGAAGAGCTATCAGCTTCCATCGAGGAAATCAGCTCCCAGATTGCGCAAACCAACAATATTGTGGCACAGGCATCTCAAACCACCGAAATCACCAACGCCAAGGTGATGGAACTGACAGATGCATCACAGAAAATCGGATCGGTCATTTCTCTTATCCAGGACATTGCCGAGCAAACCAATCTGCTGGCTCTGAACGCCACCATTGAGGCGGCTCGTGCTGGTGAAATGGGCAAAGGCTTTGCCGTTGTTGCATCCGAAGTTAAGGAACTTGCTACCCAAACCTCCAAAGCCACAGAGGAAATCTCACAACAGATCTCGGGCATTCAAACTTCCACCGGCGAGGCCGCTGAAAACATTCAAGGCATTACGCAAGTGATGGAGGAAGTGCAGAACTTCACCTCTGCCATTGCAGAAGCGGTAGAACAGCAAGGTGCTGCGACCATTGAGATCAGTCAGAATGTTCAGCAGGCTGCCATTGGCACCCAGTCAGTCACCGAGAATATTCTGGGCGTAAACAATGCCATCGAGGAAACATCACAATCGGCTGATACTGCGCTGGAATCATCACAAAATGTCACCACAGAGACCGATCAGTTGCGCAGCGCCATCAATGACTTCCTGACCAGGGTAGCAGCGGCCTAGTAATTGAATTGAAAGACAGATCAATAAAAATCCCGGCTTGCATCAGCAAAGCCGGGATTTTTGGTACTCAGAATCGAGGCATCTTTTCTAACCGGAAAATCCGCCTTCATCCAGGAAGTCCTGTTCTTCTGCACTGGTCAGGCGACCAAGCAGCTCGTTGCGATGGGGAAAACGGCCAAAACGCTCGATAATTTCCAGATGGACCTTGGCATAATGGATCGAACTTTCCTGCCCAATCATTTCCATATGCTTCAGGCAGTCCTGTTGATCCTGCAAATTCTCCGAATGCATCATCGGCATGACTGCAAACATCTTTCGTGTATCGTCCAGCTCATCCCATTGCTGCGATTTTACAATCCGCTTGCTAAGGGTCAGCGCATAAGCATCGGTTGCAAAGGCCTCGCCTGATCCCCGATAGAGGTTACGTGAGAACTGATCCAACACGATAATCAACGCTAGCAAACCATCCTGTGCCTCTTCCCAATCCACCAATTCGCCTTGGCGAGCTTGCTCAAGAGTGATAGCAAATTTCTCTTTAATCTGCGTATCGAAATCATCATCCTTGGCAAACCAAAAGCGAGGCTCTGCCCCAAACCAAAAATCCAGAACAGCCTGCGGCGTCATTCCACTCACTCCCTTCCAAAATCCCAAGGGCTACGACTTTAGGCTCATAAATTTCAGAAAACAACCTGCCCCTTTTCCAGCGTCGTTCCAATATGGACAGGAATTGACTTCACCTGCAATATCCAGTTGATTAACCGCAAAATCTGGAAGGGCCAGAAATACTGGCGGAAGCAAGGAACAAGAATGGCATTCTCTATCACGCAAAGTCTGGATTTGACTGGCTTGAAATGCCCGTTGCCGGTGTTACAAGCCGGCAAGAAGCTACGCGAATTGCAGCCCGGTGACATTGTGGAAGTGATCTGTACCGATCCCATGTCCAGCATCGACCTACCCCATTTTTGCAACCAGAAAAATCACACCCTGCTGGAAATGGAGCAATCAGGCGAGCAATATCGCTATGTCATTGAAAAAGGCTCTGAGACCTCAAACACCGAGCCTGATTAAGGCTTTGGTTTTGGCAAACTGATCAATCCGCCAGACTGTGCTTTGCGCAACTGTGTCAATTTCAAAGGCCCCTTGGCACGCGGAGCCGCAAGTGGCAAATGCACCAATTGGGCAGGCATTACTACCCGCCCCTTTTTCTTCTTGATACCAGCATAAACCCGCACCGGATCCATCAGCTTGAAGCGCGGCTCCAAATAGCTGCCGATCACTTTGACCCGACCCGACCATTTGGGATTGGAGCGTTTGGTGCATATTTCAGGGCGCATATTGATCGGTTCCAGTTGTGGTCCAAAAGAAGCCGATTGCGCAATGGAAAGGCCGCGACCGGATACCATGTTAGGTTGGGTAAAACCGCGATTGAGCAAATAGGCAGCCGTCTCTGCCCTAGACTGGGTATTGGGAGCGCCGAGCACCACCGCCACCAATTGCCGCCCATTGCGATTGGCTGCTGCTACCAAATTGAAGCCGGATGCACATACAAAGCCGGTCTTCATGCCATTTGTGCCAGCATAGCTTTCCAGCAACTTGTTGTAGGAGCGCAGAATCCGTTTGCCATGACGAATGGCCGGGATCTGAAAGAGTGGTCGATATTGTGGGAATTCGATCAGAATGGCCCTCGCCAGAACGGCCATGTCACGAGCAGAACTTTTCTGACCCGGACGGTGAATGCCGTTGGCATTGACAAAATTTGACGACACCATGCCAAGACGATGCGCCTCGTCATTCATGCGTCGCGCAAAAGCGGCTTCACTTCCAGATACGCGCTCTGCCAAAGCGGCAGCTATATCATTGGCGGATTTGACGATCACCATCTTCAGGGCATTGTCGACAGTCAGGCGCGTGCCGACCTTGAACCCCATTTTTGACGGCGGGTAGGATAATGCATGGGGGGAAATCTCAACCAGAGAATCGGGATGCAACTCACCAGATGCAATAGCGCGGAAAGTGACATAAGCCGTCATCATCTTGGTCAGCGATGCCGGATACCATTTCTGATTGCCATTGCGGTGATACAGAACCTTGCCGGTATCAACATCCAGAAGCAGCATCGGATTGGGCGAGAGAATCTCATCAACCGAAACTTCCGGCAATGGGGCTTTCTTTTTGCTCTTCTTCTTGGCAGCTTCAGCTCCAAGATCCATCCCGGCACCGAGTATAAGGCTGGCAGACAGAAAGGCAAAGACACCAAACCGCTTGGCTTTCTGTGTCAGCTTACGCATTCTCTTATCTGCAAATCCGCTTAACACACCCATATTGCTGCCCCATATCCCTATGCACAAAATATAAGTTCCTTGCATAGCTGATTTGAATAGGACTGGCCATCGTTAATCCTCATCACAGCAGCTTATCCAAACTGTCTGCCAGGTCACAACACTAAGCATTGCTCTATCCCAAAAGAGTGATTAGTCTTGATCTCTCCCGCCTACACAATCCCCAAAAGGTTTTTCAATGCCCGTAATCAATCGCCTTGCTGACTATCAAGCCGACATTGCCGCCATCCGTCAGGACCTGCACGAATATCCCGAACTGCAATATGATCTGCCAAGAACAACCGCCAAGGTGGTTGAACATCTGAAATCATTCGGCATTGAAGAAATCACCACCAATATCGGCCAATCCGGCATCGTCGCCGTGATCGAGGGCAAAACCAATATATCCGGCAAGACCATCGGTCTGCGTGCTGATATGGATGCTCTACCTTTGCAGGAAACTTCCGGCGTCGCTCATAGCTCCAAGACCGAAGGCAAAATGCATGCCTGTGGTCATGATGGCCACACCTCCATGCTGCTGGGCGCGGCACGTTATCTGAATGAGACCCGCAATTTTGACGGTCGTGTTGTTCTGATTTTCCAGCCCGCCGAAGAAGGTGGTGGCGGTGCCAAAGCCATGATCGATGACGGTCTTATGGATCGTTGGGAGATTGACGAAGTCTATGGCATGCACAATTGGCCGGGTCTGCCGCTCGGTGATTTCGCCCTGCGCGATGGCGCTCTGATGGCATCAGCTGATCGAATTCGCATTGAGGTGGAAGGCAAAGGTTGTCATGCAGCAAAGCCGCATCAGGGCGTCGATACCATTGTTGTTCTGTCTGCCATCGTACAGGCCGTTCAAACCATTCCATCCCGCAACATTGATCCACAAAAACCAGTTGTGATTTCCCTTTGCAAGATCGAAGCTGGCTTTACCGACAATGTGGTGCCACAGACAGGTTCGATTCTCGGCACTGTTCGTACGCTTGACCCACAAACCCGCGACTATGCCGAAAAGCGCCTTGCTGAAGTCGTTGAGCGCACAGCTGAGCTTTATGGTGCAACCGCCAAACTTACCTATCACCGCGACTATCCGGTGACCGTAAACCACACGGCAGAAGCCAAGAAAGCGGCAAACATTGCCCGCGACATTGTGGGCGCAGACAGAGTGAGCGAATCCATGGTAGCCTCCATGGGCTCGGAAGACTTCTCTTTCATGCTGCAAGCACGTCCGGGTGCCTTTATTTTTGTGGGCAATGGTGACACTGCATCGCTTCACCATCCCGACTATGATTTCAACGATGATCTGCTTCCTATCGGTGCATCCTATTGGATCAAGCTGGTGGAAACCTCGTTACCAAAAGCATAGATAAAAGACATAGATAGCTGTGATTGAAAGCCTGCCTTTTTTTGTTGATACCGGCCTGTCCAGTTGGGTCCTTTATGGCCTGATTGCTGCCTCCTTCATGACCTCCGCCCTCACGGCCGCTTTCGGCATTGGCGGCGGGGTTGCACTGCTCGCCATCATGTCCATGGCCATGCCCGTGGCAACATTGATACCGGTACATGGTATCGTGCAGATGGGGTCGAATGCAGGTCGGTCATGGCATTTCAAGCGATTCATCCAATGGCCCTTCATCTTGGCCTTCGCCATCGGAGCGGCCATTGGCACAGCCATCGGCTCTCAGTTCGTCGTGGCACTCCCCGACAATCTGCTCAAACTCATTCTGGCGCTTTTCGTGCTGTTTCTGGTTTGGGGTCCCAAGCCAAAGCGGGTAAGAGGCGGTAATGGTGCCATAGCCATGGGTGGTGGACTGTCATCTCTGGCTGGCATGTTTGTCGGGGCCACTGGTCCATTGGTCGGTGCCATCGTGGCAGGCCGCGCCGATGAGCGCCAGGCCATCGTTGCCACCCATGCCTGTGCCATGACCTTGCAGCATGGACTTAAAATTCTCGCCTTTGGCGCAATCGGCTTTGCCTTTCAAACCTGGCTCGGCCTCCTAATTGCCATGATTGCCTCAGGTTACGCCGGAACGATTGTCGGTGGAGCTATCCTGAAACGCATGCCGGATCATTATTTCCGTGTCATTTTCAAAGGCCTGCTGACCTTGCTGGCCTTGATGATGCTGGGCAAAGCATTGTTAGGCTTTGCGGAGTAACTCCCCGCATAAGCCTCAGGTTACGATCCGGGGATTGCGGTGCCCCCAATCCGTACAAAGATCCGCCATGATCGTTCCTGACAGATCTTCCATTGTCCGAACGTTTATGGCCTCTTCGCCATAAGCGCCAAAGACCACCACCTCATCACCGACTTGCGCATCCGTCAACGCACTGACATCGACAACAATCGTATTCATGGAAATCTTGCCCAGAACCGGCAGCTGCTTACCCCGAACCAGAACCTGACTACGGTCGGAAAAGCGACGGCTATAACCGTTGGCATAGCCAATCGAAATATTGGCCAGCATTTTGTCTTCCGACAGCAAGCTCGAGCGATCATAGCCAATGGTACTCCCTTGCGGATAGCGACCGATGGATGTGATGCGCGCTTTCAGGGTCATGGTCGGTTGAAAACCGAGATCCTGCCGAACCAATCCATATAGAACTGCCCCACAGCGCATCATATCAGTTCCCACTTTTTGTCCGGACACAAGGGTCAAAGAACTTCCCCCATGAACGAGAATATCTTCACGTCTGAGCGATGAGTTGCGGAAGACCCAATTCACATCATGATGAAAGCGGGTAATGCTGATCTGCAACTCCTCAGTCAGATTGGATGGGAAATGGGTACAGATACCGACAATATTGTCCCCAACCAGCGAAATAATTCTGGCAAAACTCTCCCGCCCCGACGTAATGGAAAGCTCCAATCCATCGCGAGACATGCCTCCCGCATTGAGCGATAGGTGAAGCGGGATCACAAGGTCGCGCTTCTTCATCAGCCCTGCAAAAGCCTGGGCAGCTTCAACCGTGCTGACTTGCTCTTCGACATCAAAGGGCAGCGCATTCACCGCCTCGTCAAACGTCGCAGTACGCAAACGCATGATGGTGCCCCCAAACCCTGCTTCACGCACGGCCATGGCCTCCGAGTTGGAGGTGATCCCCACATAGCCGATCTTGTGGCTGAGCAAAATCGGCACCACATTCTCGATCCCGTGGCCATAGGCATCGGCCTTGAGCACGACACAAAAACGGCTTCCAGCCGGAAGAATATCCAGCGCAATTCGCAGATTTTGCTCGATTTTGGCGCAAGAAATCTCGCACCACGACGAATGGAGTGGCGTTGTCTTCATCTTAAACGACCGGTAAGTCTATGGAAACGTGAAAATATCAGCGGTGGCGATCATGCCACCGAAACCAAATCTGCTAGCTGAACATCAAATCGGGCAACCAGAGAGCGACTTGCGGAATAAAGGTTGTGATCAACAATGTCGGCAACCAAGCAAAAACAATCATGATCAAGGTCGGCTTCATCATAACATTGACCGGCGTGTCGGTGACTCGCGCCCCCAGATAGAGCAGTGGAGCCGTTGGCGGCGTGATGTTGGCCATACCCAGATTGACGCCAAGGACAGCGGCAAAATGAACGGGGTCCATGCCCACGCTTTGCACAATCGGCAACAGCAAGGGAGCAGACAAAAGCAGACCCGAAATATCGTCCATCAGCATGCCAATCAGGATCATCACCAGATTGACCATCAGCAAAACAATGATCGGATTGTCCGAGACCGAATAGATCAGTTCCTTCGCGATAGCCGGAATATTCTCAAAGACCAAAAACTGGGAAACGATCAGTACGATGAGAACCATCATCATCACCACGCCAATGGTGGTGCCTGCATAGCGAAGCGTGGGAAAGAAATTCTCCCGGGTCAGCCCCTTATAAACAAAGAAGCCAATTGGAATGGCATAAACCACAGCAACACCGGCGGCCTCGGTTGGTGTCATGACGCCCCCATAAATTCCACCCAAAATGATCACCGGCATCAGCAAGGCGGGCATGGCCTTGATGCCACGCTTGCGCAACTCAAACCTGAAACTTCCCTCATGGCGGTCGGTTTTCAGGTCTTTCACATTGCGCAGCATGACAAAGTTCACGATACAAAGCAGCAAGATGAGGATAAGCCCTGGCACAACGGTCGCCAAAAAACACTTCAAAACGGACTGCTGTGTGACCCAGGCATAAAGAATTTGCGAAGAGCTTGGTGGGATCAGCAACCCCAAAGGGCTGGCGCTGACGATCAAGGCAGCTGCCAGACCATCTGGATAATTGGCCTTGCGCAAATGCGGCATCATGATCGAGCCAATGCAGGTCAACGTCGCCGCAGCCGAGCCGGAAATCGCCCCGAAAATACCGCTGGCAACGACGGAAGCTGCGCTCAACCCACCACGGATGTGGCCGACCATCAATTCCGCCAGGGCAACCAATGGTGCAGCAATCCGGCCCCGCTCCATGATGGCACCTGCCAGAATGAAAAGCGGGATCGCCAGTAGAACAAGTGAGCTGATTTTCCAATGTCCGGTCGGCATGAAGCCACTGACATCATGGCCGCCAAAGAAGGCGATGAACATCAAAACCGCACCAAAGGCCATCGGAACACTGACGCCAATGATCAGCATGACGCAGATCAGGATAAGACTTCCCAAAATAATCATCTGACGGGATCCTCAAGAATTGGATGCAGATTTGCTATCGAGCGTTGGTTTGCACCTGAACAGAACAATCAAATGCAGCAGGCTGTAGAACGCCATCAGGCCAAAACCAACCAGCATGGCAAGACGGGGTACAAAGAAAGGAATACGAAGAGCAATCGTCGTCCGCCAGCGTGGATAGCTCTCAATCTCGTCAATCAGCATCAGGGTCGACCAATAGACCAGGGCCAACGCCACGATCAGTTCAATGGATCCAACAATAATGGAACGCAGATGTGCCATGCGCGGATCCTTGATGACATAGGTCAGCAAATCTGCATTCACATGCGTCCCATCATGGGTCCCCATCGCGCTACCGGCAAAATAGAGCCAGAAACAGATGATCAGCAGCCATTCTTCATAGGCAAACAGATCCGCCCCAAAACCATAGCGAAAAACCACGACGAAGAAGAAAGTCCCGGCCATGATCAGGCAGCCAATGACCAGCATCCATGATTTGATGACAATCAATCGGTCGATGAAGCCGGCCATACCCGGAGAGAAATGCTGGGAGAGATTGGTCATGACAGCCCTCTAACCTCTATATGCAAGATGAACAGGACAGGCAACCACGATAGACCGCCTATCCTCTTGCTGATTTTCGGTAAGGACTATTTGGCAGCCATCAGCTTGTCGATCACATCCTGACCAACGATTTCGGCAATCTGCGGCCAAACATCAGCCCGAACTTTCTTGGCGATGGTAGCACGATCTGCATCAGAAACCTCTACGACCTGATAGCCACTTTCGCTCAGTTTCTTGACATATTCAGCCTCATTGTTGCGGCCCCAGGCTGCATAGTCTTTTGCAGCTTTGTCGAACGCCGCCTGAACCGCTTTCTGCTGCGCTTCATTCATCTTGCCCCAGCTTTTCTTGGAAGCATAATAAGTGGTGTTCTCGACCACCGCATTATAGGGAATGAAGGCCTTGCCAACGCCGGACGTTGCAAAAGCACTGTACGCCAACTGAGCGGTACAGCAAATGGCACCATCAACGGTGCCAGACTGAATGGCCGGGAAGACTTCGCCCCAGTTCATGGTGGTGGATTTGAAGCCCATGGCATTGACGGTGGATTTGATCACCTGAGAGCTCCAGACACGAATATTCATGTCTTTGCTATCAGTGTTGGTCGCATTGGCTGGTACGCCTTTGGCGACAACCCCGATGAAGCCTTCCGGCGCATTGGCCAGCAATTTGAGGCCCAAGCCATCCAGACGCTCGGCAAAGATAGTGTTGAACGGGCTGTCTTTTTTCAGATAGGTCTTTTCCGCATCATCCCAGCTCGAGACCAGATATGGCAGGGAATTGATTTCCAGAACCGGGTCATTGTGGGCGTAAACAACAGAGTGAACCAGATCCACGTTGCCGCGAGACGCCGCTTCGAACAATTCCTCACCAGAGCCAAGCTGGCCGGCCGGGAAGAGATTGACTGTCACATCCACATTGGCCGCTTCAATATCCTTCTTGATCTGATCCAGCAATGTATTGCCGAAATGCTCGACCGGAACCACACCAGCCAGTTTCAAGGTGATGTTGTCTGCAGCAGCAGAACCGGCAAGACAGACACCCAATGCAGTCGCAGCCAGCAATTTCGTAAGATTGGTCATAAGTTTCCTCCGTTGATGCGCTTTTGGTCATTTGAGAAAGGAGAAATCCGGTCTCGCCTGAAGTGACCACCTCCCTCGACTTGCGCCTTGGGGCTATTGGACCAAGACTAGACATATTACACAAGTTCATATAATTAATGCCGATATAAATCAGGATTATATTATATGAACCGCACCGATCTGGAACGCTTCTGCCATAACCTGGACTGGAACCTGCTGCATACCTTTCTGGTCATTGTCGAAGAACGAGGTGTCACACGTGCTGCAAAGCGCCTGCTGGTTACACAACCTGCTGTCACCAACGCCTTGAAAAGACTTGAAGTCCAGTTCGATTGTACCCTCATAGATCGGGGAGAAAACGACTTCACTCTGACCAAAGCCGGGCAGCTTCTTTATGAAGAATGTCAGGAGGTATATAGCGGTGTATCTCGCATGGCAGAGCTTCTGAAAGATGTGCGTGAAGAAGTCACTGGCCATGTCTCAATTGCAGCTGCAACCCATTGCAGATCCCCTGTCATTGATGTCGCACTGGCTCGTTTTCATCGCGAAAATCCCAAGGCAACGCTCTCCATTCAGGTCGTTACCAGTGGAGATGTCGTCACCCTGGTCAAACGAAAAACCGCCTCCTGCGGCTTTGCTCTGACAACAGCAAGCGCTGCGGGTCTGGTCTCTGACGTAATTTTCCGTTCGCACTTTTCACTTTATTGCGGCAAGGAATGCGAGCTATTCGGACGCAATGACATCACCCTGGAAGAAGTCGTCGCCCAACCCTATGTCACCTATCCGACGGATCAATCAGGATCAGAGATGGCGCGCCTGACCCGTGCGCGTCAGGAAATCAATTTCGACAAGCTGCCAGTTGGCCGCTCTTACCATCTGGAAGAGCTGGTCCGCATGGTTGAGATCGGCATAGGTATTGGCCCCTTTCCAGTCCATGTTGCTCAGCCCCTGGTCGATGAAGGGCGCCTCTGGCGCCTGCCTTGCTTTAAAGAACTTCCTGTTTTTGATGTCTCACTGGTGACCAATCCCAAGACGAGACGAAATGGAGCAGAAAGCGCCTTCATCAAGATCCTTCTCGATGAAATTGCCAGAACCCCAATGGAAGAGCGGAGCTATCTGAATTAGGCCGTCAGCACGATCCATTTCCAACTCGAAGAAACGAAGGATTGGTGGTTTTCATATATTGGACATAATGGGACAAATCAGCAAAGCCCCCGCGAGAATACAATTCTTGACTATCGGCAAAGAAAACAGGACTGGAAGTCGGCAGCATTGCAATTGTTTCGACGATGGTTCGATGAGAAATCAATTTATGTTTGTTTGGCAGCTGTTTCCTAATATTGAATACTCATCCATAGAGTTCGTGAATTCTGATTGGGTGTAGCGGTTTCGTGGTTTTGGAAACCTCGTTTCGCCCAAAACCTGATTGCACGAGAATTGTCTTTGTTAACTCCCACATGAAACGCAGCTGCACCTAAATCGCGGGCATTATTTTTCCATACTTCAAACAACCTATTCCCTACACCTTGGCCTTGAATTTCAGGCAAAAGATTTAAATGGAGATGTGCTGGATAAGCCTCGCACAGATCCTTTGGAGGGATTTGGGGATTATGAATCATATAGGCTCTGCGCTGATCCGCATCCCAAGTCGAACGAGATGTTTTCGATGGTTTTGGGTATTTCCGCCTTAAAGCAGGCCACCACTGTTTTTCTTGCCTGCACGCAAACTCATACGTATCCAATGTACCCACACAAAAGCCCAAAACCTTTCCTTGATGCTCGATCACAAATGCCAGATCGGGTTCAAGCATCAGATAAGGGCCTGAATAGATATGCCCCATCATGTCAGGATCAACATATAGAGTTTGAGCATCACCACCCAGATGTCCCGTTTTTAGTGATATTGAATATAGGCTACCAAGGTCATCATCCCGCGCTTTACGAATTTCCATATATCCAAACCAAGTCAGAAAACAATATATTTGATAGCCAAATCTACTCTAGCTACAAGACGGCATGCAAATTGTTTGGACCGTGATTTCCCACCAATCTTTGGACGTAAAACTCATCCAGATGAACTGCGACAAATCACTCGAGACGTTTGTTCCACACCACTTGGAAACGTCAATCCTCGCATGCAAGTGATCGATTCAACTAGCCCTTTTGACGCGAATTTCTGAGCATCCATTCGAAAATTCTGCGCCCAGGTAAAGGCGTGAGATCTGAGCTTCTGGTGTCTGCAACTTCGCGAAAGCCAGTTTTCTTTAACACGTTGATAGACGCCACATTATCGCTGGCCACATCTGCAAGTAACTGACGACGTTTAAAATGTTGAAGCGATGACCCTCGATATAAATTCAGCAGCTTTGTGCCGTATCCTTGGCCTTGAAAAGGTGCCCCAAGCCAATAACTCAAGCCTATGCGATCTGCGTCAATTTCATAGGAGCCGATTGATCCAATAAGTTTATCTGCGTCCAATAACCCGACCCCAAACACACAAGGTGTTTGCTCAATCTGATTTTCAAGAGAATATTCAAATTTCTCATACAGCTCTTCGATTGAACAATCTGACAACAGTCTGACCCCGGATCCTGGCCGGATCTCACCCTTTAGTGAACCCGATACTCTAGGATCTGACAGAAGGTGGCAGTAATCTATCTTATCATCGATACTCAACGGTCGAACAAAGATACATCCATCAGACATACGCATAGGCTTGATCCGTATATATGGGAAAACGCTCCTCTCAACGATAAGAAAGCTATCCATTCCCCTTATGATATTCAAGCTAAACGAGCCCTGAAATCCTTGAATTACAGGGATATTATCTGCCCATTTGGTGGTCGTATCGAATAATCTCGCCCCTGTTCATAAGCACCTTTGATCACTTCAAAGATAGCCAACAAGATCACGGATGGATTGGGTGAAGGATGCTCCAAATTCACATCCGGTATTCTTCATCTTCGATTACGTCATGATAACCTCCTTAAAAGCTATCATGACGTCAATCTCAAATGATTTGGGAACCCAGATTCTTAAGAGAGCCCCAATACCTATTCGAAGAAGAAATTTGGCAGGAACATTGGTATTTGAGGGATATATGTGATCAGCATCAATGTTGGCAACCATGCGAAGGTGATGAAGATCAATGTTGGCTTCATCATCGCTTGGACAGAAACACCGGTCACTCGTGATCCCAAAAACAAAAGAGGTGCGGTGGGAGGCGTGATATTTCCCATGCCCATATTGACACCCAACACCGCCGCAAAATGAACCGGATCCATTCCCGTACTGACAGCAATGGGGGTCAGCAAAGAGGCGCTTAGGACAAGTCCACTAAAATCATCCATAAGCATGCCGATTAGGATCATCACAACATTGATCATCAATAGAACAACAACTGGATTGTCAGATACCGAATAAATCATGTTGCGGGCAATTGTAGGTACATCCTCAAAAATGAGGAACTTACTCACAATTAGCACCATGAAGATCATCACCATTACCACACCAATGGTGACACTCGACTCTTTCAAGGTTTCCCAAAAGATTTTCCAGGTCAGCCCTTTGTAAATCCAGAAGCCAACAGGGATCGAGTATATCGCAGCAACACCCGCAGCCTCGGTTGGCGTCATGACACCGCCATATATGCCGCCCAGAATAACAACCGGCATCAAAATCGCCGGCACAGCGTTAAAGGTAGATTTTCCCAATGCTACAAACGGACTTCCATCGATTTTGGTCAGCTCGATATTTTTGGCATTTCTCAGCATAACAAAATTGACGATGATCAGGAAAATGGTGAGTAACAATCCCGCTGCCAATGCTGCCAAGAAACACTTGAGAACAGACTGCTGTGTCAGCCAGGCATAGATCAATTGTGCTCCACTTGGAGGAATGAGCAAACCAAGAGGACTGGCACAAACCAAAAGAGCAGCTGAAAACCCTTCTGGGTACCTGTTACGGCGAAGATGCGGGAACATTATAGAGCCAATACAAGTCAGCGTAGCAGCGCCACTGCCTGAAATAGCCCCAAACATGGCGCTAGCGAGAACGCAAGCGCCACTGAGTCCACCTTTAATTCGCCCCAACAACAATTCGGCAATAGCAACGATGGGGCCAGCGATTTTACCCCGTTGCATAAGATCTCCTGCCACAATGAACAGCGGGATGACCAGAATGATGATCGTGTTCATTTTCCAATGACCGGTTCCCATAAAGGCCGAGATATTGTGATCACCCAATAGCGCAATCAAAATCAACACCCCACCAAATGCCATGGGCACTGCAACGCCAGCGATCAGCAATGCGACGACAAGGAAAATTGAAAGCCCTAGCAACATTGTTCTTCCCCCATCAATTTGCACTGAACTGGACTTGGCTCCCGGATCATTTGCGGTCCAAATCTCACAAGAACATAGACATGCAACAAACCATAGAAAGCCATGAAGAAAACCCCGAGAAAGATGCCCAGATGGGCAACAAAGAACGGAATTTTGAGGGCAATTGTTTTCTGCCAGTACGGATATTGCGCAATGCCGCTATCCAACAAAAGATAGGTCCAATACAGCATGACAAAGCAGATCAGTGTTTCCACGACATGCAGGCATAGTCGCCTGAGCCAAATGGCGCGCGCAGATTTGAAATAGGATTCAAGAATGTCAGCCCGGATCTGGGTATCTTGATAACTTCCTACACCACAGGCCAGAAAATAGAGCCAAAATGAGATTGGTAGCAACCATTCTTCGTATGCGAAGAGATCCCAATGCAGGATATATCTAAAGATAACAACCATAAGAAAGGTCAGGGGAAGAATAAGCGTCGCAATCGCACTCATTGCCAGTTTCGCGGTCACCAGTTTTCGAACCAATCTCCCAAATCTGGGCGGTAATCCATCCGCTAGTTCCATATCAAAGCAGCCTTTCAGTAAAAAAACGCGCTCAGGTCTAACGACCTGAGCGCGAATATTTGTTTGATGTTTTACTTGCTCAGTCGGTCAAGAAAATCCTGACCAATGACATCTGCTACAGATGGCCAGATTTTTTCCTTTACGACAGCTTTGATTGCGGCGCGTTCCTCTGGGGTGAATGTGACAATCTCCCAGCCTTTTTCCTTGAGCTTACCCATGATCACATCGGTACGCTCCAAGGCTTCATCGGACATACGTCTTGCTGCTTTGCTTGCAGCTGTCTGAATAACTTCCTTCTGTTTCTCGGATAGTTTCGCCCATTTTCCGCCATTCATATAAATGAGCTGATTCTCGGTGAAGGCTGCATAGTCGAGATAAACGCTCCCAACATCACTGGCAGCAAAAGCAGTGTAAGCAAGTTCAGGAGTACAACAGATCGCTCCATCAATTGTGCCAGCTTGAACAGCGGGGAAAACCTCAGCCCAGTTCATGGTAGTTGTTTGATAGCCCAGAAGATCCATGGTCGATTTCGCCAACTGGGAACTCCAGACACGGAGGGTTGTTTTCTGGTTTCCAATACCACGCGGATTTGCAGGCATTTTGGTCGCAACAGCTCCAATCAGCCCTTCGACGACAGTAGACAAGTGTTTGATGCCGTGCTGCTCAAGAATCTCTGTGTAGAGCTTGTTATATTCAGCATTCGGGTTTTGGGTGATTTTGCGAATGTCGTCCGCGCCACCAACAAGAAATGGAAGACTTTGGAAATCAATACGGGGGTCAGCGACAGCATAAACACTGGCATGCACCATATCTACATTGCCAAACTTGGCATCATCCAACAATTCTTCACCAGACCCAAGCTGCCCTGCAGGGAAAAACTTAATATCAATCCCTACATTTGCCCCTTCAATTTCAGCAATCATATCTTCGAGAACACGATTGCTGGCATGCGCTTCTGGTAGGGTTCCTGCCAATTTCAAAGTGACATCAGCAGCCACAGCAGGAACTGCCAAGGTTGCAAGCACGGTCGCACTTACGAGGGTTTTGCGAATTTTCCGAAACATTATTTCCTCCCAAATATAATGAGTTTCAGGAACAAGTTCCCTGCTCATTTATAGAATTGCCAGTTTTTGCTGCATCTGGCCGGGAGTGATTTTTATCTCTATACCTGTTTGAAAATACCCTTGCTTGAAACAAGCAAATTTCCTTCAGACAAGTACAAAAGATATACAATATCTAATAGATGAGGGAATCTCCCTCTCCATTTTCATGGGTCCCAGCCAGGTTATTAACTACCCGGATGTTGAGAAACCTGACAGCACCACATGTCCTCTCGTGCTCTTTTCTTCTTCAACATCCCGGCGCTAGAATCCTAGCGGGATCGACAAAGCGATATGTGCCAAATTCTCCCGTTCTCAATTAAATTTCGACACAAATCATGCATTTGGAAATAAAATTTGGCATTAAATGTCAAAACAAAAAACGCTCTTTTATGTTGACCATCTCTGCATCCCGTACTGGTCGCCAGTGGATTGCACGTTATTGATGGGAGGGACGTCTGTCATTGGAATTGAAGGAATGCATGAAAACCATGCCATTGTGAACAAAGATTTTTATGTTTAGATTGACCGACCTCTCCCTTTGCTCACCTCGCCTCCATTATCTGATTATGATAATGTTCAATGGTGTTCACTGGATGCGGAGAGTGCAAATGGACGTCAAGGATCGCCAGATCATACGGGCTTTACAGGAAAACGGACGTCAAACCAATTCTGAGATCGCAGATCTAGTCAATTTGTCTCCCTCCCCCTGTTTACGCCGGATTCGCAATCTTGAGAAATCTGGCGCAATACGTGGTTATTCGGCAGATGCGGATCCAGTAATGTACGGGCTGTCGGAAACAGTCTTTGTCCGTATCAAACTGGAATGCCATAACAAGGATGGTGTGAAACAATTTGAGCAGAAAATTCAAAATATCGATGAAATATTGGAATGCCACTTGTTAACCGGTCCGATGGACTATCAATTGAAGGTGGTGGTTCCAAACATGGTTTCTTATGAAAACTTTATTCGAAGGAGCCTGCACCCCATACCGGGTGTTGTAACCATCGATACCTGTTTTGTTTATGGCACGATCAAAAAGAAAGCAGCCTTTCCAGAACTTGGCTGATGCCATCAAAAGACAAGAAATCCACTCCAATCGGCGTCATGACCAGGCAATTAGCATTGAGTAAGCATGGGCTGCAGGACGAATGGTTCGGGGCAAGGAACGCTGCAAAGGATCGCACCCAATCCGTCGTTTATGCAACTGATCAATTTACTCTGTGTTCTTGCATGTCTTTGGATCTATATTGCAAAAACTTGATTATCAGATTTCGCTCTTTTTTCGACAAACCAGCTCTTGAAGCCATGGCTTTCACATTCGAGGTCCATTGGTTTGCAGTATATCGACCAGGGACACGACGCTCATGACATGCGGTGCATTTCGTGCTGAAAAGCTTATCGGCACGCGCCCATATTGCTTCGGCATCGGTCGTTAACATGTTGCTTGCGACCCAGCCATCCAATGTTGCTCGATGCCAGACAAGCCTGTTTCAGGATCGGTACTGGCTTCCTTCTCAACAATCGAAACCGCTGCTTTTTTCTTAATAGCCAGATCAAGGATCCGCCTTCCCTGTACTGCATATAGCACTCGCTTGGTACCATGCTGATACCAGCCTTCAATTCTGATCTTTGCTTTGGACCCTTGCTGTTTCAGCAAGATCAGCTTGGCTCCGACCGTCAACAGGCCGATTGCTTTTGCATTGGGCTGATTGGTTTTAAAAATGGCAATATCAGAAACCGGATAAACAACCTTTTCATCAAATGCTCTCGCCATGGCTACCCCACAGCCCACATATGCTAATGCGGTCAGGCAACAACAGACCAATCCCATAAAGGCAGCTTTGAGTTTCATTCTTGCTTCCATGTGGTTGTTTGCAACAAGAAGATTGAACCAGTCGTGTCAGAATGCGCGGTCCCCACCGCTCCCGACTTCGACAGGTTCACCTTTGTGGATCTTGTCAAAAATGGGAGGCCAAGTTTTCGATCTTGATAATGCGATGCTGGTACCAAGTGAAACATGCTACCTCGAACCATACTGATATCTTCCAGATTGACTGATAATCAGTCGCATTACCAACGATCAATATGGTCTCTGGACGTCGTATCGCGCCTTGAACTCGTCAGCGACCGAAACCCACCTACTCTTTTTTGCAATCAGATTCAGAACAAGCCGTCTGCCTTGCTTTCGTTCTATCCATGAAGAGGGGGCGTGCCCCCTCTTCTTCTTCTAAAATTTGTTGGTTATGGCGACAGGGATCTGCTGCCATAACCTTGTCGTGGAGGACCTGTATCAACCATTAACCGGAGTATTGAAGACCATCACAGCTGGCACATCACCCTTAAACTTCTCGACATCAGCAATCGCAGTATGCCCACAATTGCCCTGCGCCAGTTTGGAGGTGCTGCGATTATCGGTCAGATTGTTGATGTCTCCATAGGAGCACAATTTTCCCATAGGAGTTTTGACCGGATCATACCATGCACCTTCACAGACCCGGATCACACCTTTTCGGATGTCATCTGTGACTACAGCACCTGCAAGGCATTGTCCTCGGTCGTTAAAGACTCGAACCACATCTCCATCAACGATGTCACGCACCTTCGCATCTGCTGGATTGATCAGGCATGGTTCACGATCTGCGACAGTGTATTTTTCGCGCAGTTTGGTGCCACACAATTGACTGTGCAGACGATGTTTCGGATGGCTTGTCGTTACGTGAAGTGGGAATTTGGCATCGGGGCCATCAAGGCGTTCAAATGGTTCCATCCACATTGGATGTGGGGGACAATCATCGTAACCCATTTTCTCGATGTTGCGAGAATAGATTTCTATCAATCCAGATGGCGTCCCCAAAGGCTCCAATAATGGATCTTCGCGGAAGTCTCCATATCTGACATAATTTTTACCTTCATCAGTGATGGGGTAAAGAACATGGCCTTTTTCCCAGAAGGCATCGAAATCAGGCATATCAATGCCGGAGGAGTCCGCCTGATCATAAGCAGTTTTGTAAAACTGCCGGATCCATGCCATTTCATCTTTGCCTTCATCGAAGAATTCTCGACTGCCTAAGCGTTCGGAAATCTCTGCAAAGATATCAAAGTCATTGCGTGCCTCATACATTGGCTCGACGACTTTCTTCATGGCAATGATCGCATTGGCCGAATAGTCGCCATACATGGAAATATCGTTACGCTCATAGGTAGTTGTTGCTGGCAGCACAATATCTGCATGACGCGCTGTTGCAGTCCATTGGAAATCGTTGACGATAAAGGTCTCGACTTTTTCCCAAGCTTTCAGCATACCGTTTCGATCCTGGTGATGCATGAATGGATTGCCGCCGGACCAATAAACCAAACGAACATCCGGGAATATCTGCCTCTTGCCATTAAAATCAAATTCGCCGCCTGGATTTTCAAGCGCTTCGACCAGTCGGGACACCGGCAACGCAGTGGCAGCTTTGGATGGTTTTGAGGATGCCCATTTGCTTTCTTGTCTGCCACCATCAGAAATACCGGAAACTTTCGGGCCTGACGCCGATGGGGAACCGCCATTTGCATAGTGATAGGACAAACCAAAACCGCCGCCGGGCAAACCAATCTGGCCCAGCATGCAAGCCAATGTTACCAACATCCAGTGGGCTTGTTCACCATGATGCATGCGTTGCATGGACCAACCGGAAGACAGCATCGTGCGATTTTCTTTGAAATCACGGGCGAGCTGCTTGATGAGCTTGGCTTCGATGCCGCAGATTTCAGAGGCCCATTCTGCCGACTTTGGCTGACCATCTGTCTCACCCATTAGATAAGGCAGGAATTTGCCAAAACCCGTCGTATAATTTTCAAGGAAATCGGTATCCGACAGGCCTTCCGATTGCAGTGTATGAGCCATTCCAAGCATCATGGCTACATCGGTCTGAGGTTTGGGCGAAATCAGTTCGGCATTAAAATATTTGCATGTATCCGTTTTGATTGGATCAATGCAAATAACTCTCTTACCGGTTTTCTTGAAATCCTCCATACCTTTATAGCCACCATGGTCTGGAATAACCCAACCAATCTGATTGGTGACATAGGGATCGGCTCCCCAGATAACCAGAATATCGGTATTCTCGACAACAACTGGCCATGCCGTTTGTTGCTCATATACTTCCAATGTTCCCATCACATGGGGCATGATCACCTGGGAGGCAGCCGTGGAGTAATCGCCAATATGACTTACAAAACCACCTGATCCATTGAGCATGCGCCGTCCCAATGTTCTGGCATTATGCAATTTACCAGGACTGAACCAGCCATATGAACCACCAAACAAACCTTCTGGTCCATGTTCTTTCTGGACACGTTTGATTTCATTTGCCACCAAATCAAGCGCCTTGTCCCAGCTAACGCGGACAAAGTCGTCCATTCCTCGGGTTTCCGGGGATGCTCCCGGACCACCTTCAAGATAAGCGCGCCGAACCATAGGATATTTGATCCTGGTCGGGGAATAGACCGAATCCATGACACCTTCCAGTTGTGAGCTTGGATATGGATCGTGCTCCCACCCTCGAACAGAGGTCCAGCGACCATCTTTTACAGTCGCGCGGAAAGCACCCCAGTGAGAACCGGTCAGTACCTCACCATTTGCCGCTCTGGCGACACCAGAGCCGAGAAGCGAAGGTCCAAACAGCGCACCTAAGCTAGCGACTGCTGTTGTGCCGAGGAATGATCTGCGGGATAAACCGTTTGTTTTAGCCATCATAGTCCTCCTTGGTTTCCTTTTGGTTTGATCAGTTACACTGATCGTTCGGTACCCGGAAAACATATTTTCCGAGTGAGGATTGGGGTTGATCTAGTCCGTTCCAAGGCTCAGGCAGCCTCGGAGAATTGGTTTAGGTCCAGTTCGACAAAACCAGCAACTGCTCCTGCCAAAGCTGCATAAAAGCCATGCCGATCGGATCGCGCACATCTGGTGGCAAACTCACCTATCCAACCTTTAAGCCGAGCCTCCAGGAAAGCTTCAAAATGCTTTGGCTGGTCCTGCCTTGCGGCCAATATGGACGCAACTTCAAGCTCAATGGAGATATGATCAGGTGGCTCAGGAAAATCTTGAACTATATGCATGTCCAATTGTTCCAATTCACGCTGCATTGCGCTGAATGGTTCCTGACAAAGCCGTCCCTCAGAGCTTCCATAGGCACTCTCATATGGTGGAACACTGTTCCGACCTCCAACCCCAAGAAACAGAAATGCATAGACCGCTGCCAATTCTCTTTCTGTTTCTTTCGGATTTTCAGCCATCAAGGAAATGGCGTCGATCATGGGACGCATGAGTGGCATTTTTGCCAGTTTCAAGACACCTTCATTGATCAGATTTGCAAGATTTTCTATATTTTCTACGGTTAATTCCCGGGCAAACAGTTCGGAAAAAAGAAGATAGATTTCCGACTTTTCTGAAGTGGTTGGGACTGGGATTTTTTCCATGACGATGGTTCTCAGCGTGTATGAACGTCGTGGCAAACTCTTGTCGGATCATGTCGCGACGTTCGATTGAATCCAGTTGTTGTAAGTGCCGTGATCATTGGATCGCGGAAGACCGTCAATGATGTCCGTTTCCACCGGTATCCGATGCATGCAGCTGGAGATATTTTTGAACGAACCGATATTCCTGCTTGTTGAGGGAAATGAAACGCTTCATGGACTTCATGACACCAATCCACTGGTTGGCCAGATAGTGATCTGCGTCTGGTTTGCCGTGACAGGAGGTACAAGAAGCGGTATACATTTCTTCAGCCAGCCCCCACAATTCATTGCGATCAGCAAGAAGTTTGTCTGCTTTCACCCAGGCATCGAGACTGACCGGTATCCAAACCAGCTCCGTTTCCGGATCAGTTTTTTCCTCACCCAATTTGACTTGTTCAAGCGCTTTGGGTGACAAGGTAGCGGTGAAGATTCGATGGCTCATCAATTCATAGAATATGCGATCGGCTCCTTTTTGCCGCCAGCCGGAAATACGCACTTTGCGAGCATCACCACTTGTTTCCAGCACCTCAAGTTTGGTCGCTGAAATCAGGAGGCCATCACCACGACCTTGGTCAATTTTGTCCCTGTCGAGCCAAAACGGCATTTCGGTCAAAGTAAAAAGCTCGCTTGCTTTGGCACCTTCATCCTTCGCCTTTGCTTGTAGCTCTTCAAAGGCCAGCTTGTAGCCGCTCGACATGTCTGGCATTTTGTGCGCGATGCCTTTGTGGCAGGAAATACAGGTATCGCCACGTTCTTTGGCCGCCTTCATCTGTTTGGCGGCCTTTTCATGCTGCTTATCAAAGGCCATGGCATCATAGGAATGACAGTTTCTGCATTCGCGACTGTTATTGCTTTCCATCTCGGCCCAGACATTTTTTGCAAGATGCAGTCGTTTGGCTTCAAATTTCTCAGGCGTGTCTATGCTTGGATCGATAAACTTGTAATAGAGTTCTTTGGTGGCGCGTATCTTGCGAACAACTTTATGCTGCCATTCTCTAGGAACATGGCAGTCAGAGCATATTGCTCGAACTCCGGACGGGTTGGAATAATGCGGGGTCTTGATATATTCCTGATAAACGGTATCTTCCGTCTCATGACAGGAAATGCAGAATCCCAAACTGTTTGTCTTTTCCATGGCGGTATGAAATCCACCCCAGAAAATGACGCCAGCAACTCCACCTGCAACGAGCAGTATGCCCGTTCCCCAGGTTGAACTGGGTTTACGAAACCAGTTCCAGATTGATTTTAGCGGTCCCATTGATTTTTCCCGAAGCCCATTGGTGGGATCTTGTTGGTCTTGCTATTTGATATTGCGAGAGATTAGGTCAGGACGTACTTTCGGCTATAAGTATAATTCCATCGCAGACATGACTATACTTGATTTGTCCGTCTATCTTTCGCTTTATATGTTCATCCAATTATTAGATCGTATGTTTTGTCTAATAATTTTAGATTTTACCTAGATGTAACAAAGCAATGGGTATGGATGCTGGGTTATTGCCGGTTTTTTATTATTGATGATTTCTTTGATTTTCCAACACATGACATTATTTCCTTATTTATGTCGCTTATTATTATGTCAGAATTTCATTGGCAGGTGCTTGCTAATTGCGTAATTCGGAAGCGCTATATTAGCAGAAGATGCCAAATCAAAATAAAAATTGAATATAAAGAAAATATGTCGCAGTAAAATTACTTATTATAGAAGTAATAAATCGATATAATAATTTTTAATATATTTCTCGATCGTCGATATATCTGCATTTGCAGATCGCGAAAACGACCAGGCATTCGTAAACCAAATAGCCGTCTGGCGTTGGCCTATAATCAGGATGAAGGTCGATGCGAAAGGGTAAATTGATTTTTGGGAAGGGACCAAAGAGGTAATATTATATGAAAAACATGCTCATTGATTACCGGTCTGCGGCCAATCGGCAGCAGACCGGTTCTTTTGTGAGCGTTTAACCTTGGTCACAAATCCGTAATTGTGCCTTCAAAGACTTCTGCGGCGAGGCCGACGGATTCCGAGAGAGTCGGGTGAGGATGAATTGTCAGTGCAATATCCTCTGCATCGGCTCCCAACTCGATTGCCAAGGCAACCTCTGCAATCAGATCTCCAGCATTCTGCCCTACAATTCCTGCACCAAGAATCCGTTTGGTTTTTGGGTCAAAGAGCAACTTTGTCAGCCCATCGTCACGGCCCATTGCGAGAGAACGGCCAGACGCCATCCAGGGAAACACAGCTTTCTTGACAATGATCCCTTGCTCTTTTGCTTCATTTTCCGTCAAACCGACCCAAGCAACTTCAGGATCGGTATAGGCAACTGAGGGTATCACTGCAGCATCAAAGGCTGCCTTATGGCCTGCTATGACCTCCGCAGCAATATGTGCCTCATGAACAGCCTTATGGGCAAGCATTGGCTGCCCGACAACATCACCAATGGCTAAAATATGCGGAATATTTGTTCGCATCTGCCTGTCAACCTTGATAAACCCACGCTCATCAACAGCAACTCCAGCAGTTTCAGCTGCTATTTTTTTGCCATTTGGCGCGCGCCCGACGGCGACCAGAATCTTGTCATAGGCCTCCCTACGGGTTTCCTCGCCTTTTTTGAAGGTTACGATAAGACCATCTGCAGCTGCCTCAACCGCAGTTACCTGCGTTTGGAGCATGATTTCCTTGAAACGGGAGGAAGCCCGTTTCATCAAGGGAGCAATCACATCCTTGTCCGCTCCTGGAATGATTTGTGGCATCATTTCTACAACGGAAACTTGTGAACCAAAACGCTGATACACTTGCCCCAGCTCCATTCCGATAATTCCGCCACCCAGAACCAGCAAACGCTTTGGAATATCCTCCAGCTCCAAAGCGCCTGTACTATCAATCACACGTGGGTCTTCTGGAATGAACGGCAATTTAACAGGAGAGGAACCGACAGCAATAATCGCATTTTGGAATGATACAGTCTTCTTTCCTTCATCCGTTGAAACAATAAACTGATTGGGACCGCCAAAGGTACCAAATCCCTGAATAGTCGTGACCTTACGCTTTCTGGCGAGACCTTTCAGGCCCCCGGTCAAGCGAGAAACCACACTTTTTTTCCAATCTCGAACCTTATCGAGATTAAAACTCGGTGTGCCATAGTCTACACCATGCGCCGAAACCTCTTCTGCCTCATCCATAACCTTTGCGATATGAAGCAATGCTTTGGAGGGAATACAGCCGACATTGAGACAAACGCCGCCCAAAGTGTCACCATTGTCGATCAAAATGACTGATTGCCCCAGATCCGCAGCACGAAATGCTGCACTATAGCCACCGGGACCAGCTCCCACGACAACCGTATCAGCATGGAAGTCACTCCGAGGCAAATCCGCCATTTTCTCGGATGGAACAGTGCCAACCGGATCAGAAGCAATATTTGGTTCTACCCCTTGAGAGAGCAAGGATGCTTCTTGCGTAGCAGCTTCGTTTTCCGTTGGCTTTGCTGCCTCAATCATCATGATCGCAGAGCCCTTGCTCACAAGGTCTCCCTCTGCTACCAAAATTTCGGTAACTTTGCCCGCAATTGGTGCCGGGACTTCCAAAGTTGCCTTATCGCTTTCTAGCATCAAAAGAGGTTCATCAATCTCAACGACGTCACCCTGTGAGACATTGAGCTCAATGACAGGGACATTAGAAAAATCGCCAATATCCGGAATCTCAACCTTAACTGTCATGGTTTCCTCCAATCACAGGTTAATTCGACGCAAATCCTGAAGGATCGTCTGTACAGTTTTGAGGAAACGGGCTGCTGCAACACCATCAACCACACGGTGATCCCAGCTCAGACTCATTGGTTGAATCAGCCGGGGCTGGAAGGTCTCTCCATCCCATACTGGTTTCACTGCTGAGCGCACCATACCCAAGATGGCCACTTCCGGTGCATTGATGATAGGGGTAAAATTTTCACCACCGATTCCACCAAGGGAAGAGATTGTAAAGGTGCCACCTTGCATATCAGTTGGTTTGAGTTTGCCTTCACGCGCTTGACCAGCAAGAGAACCCATTTCCGCCGCGATCTCTTTCAAACTCTTTTGATCGGCATCCTTAACAACAGGAACCACCAAACCATCAGGCGTATCAGCGGCTACACCGATATGATAATATTCCTTCATCACCAGCTCATCACCATCCAATGAACTATTGAATTTCGGATACTCTTTTAGAGCTGCGACAACGGCTTTTACCACGAAGGCCAGAATTGTCAGCTTCACGCCTTCTTTAGCTTCCGAATTTACCTGCTTGCGGAAGGCTTCCAAATCGGTAATGTCGGCGCTCTCAAAATTCGTCACGTGAGGAATGATCACGGAATTGCGCGCAAGGCTTGGACCGGATATCTTCGCAATACGCGAGAGTTTCTGACGGGACACCGGACCAAATTTGGCATAGTCGACAGAAGGCCAGTCCGGCAATTCCAGACCAAGTCCGGGGCCGGCATTTGTTGGTGAGGAAGGCGAAGTCTGCAGCGCTTGCTTAATCCAGTTTGCAATATCCTCGCGCGTGACACGCCCTTTGAGACCGCTTCCGCTTACCTGACTAATGTCTACGCCCAATTCACGCGCAAATTTGCGAATGGACGGGGAGGCATAAACCATATTGCCAGACATGGGACCGGGCAATGGAAGAGAATCCGAAAGCTTCGGAGTAGGGCTTTCAGCCCCTTTTTCAGGGGCAACAATTTCGACCACTTTGTCTGGTTCGGCCTTTGTCTCAGGAACAGCGTCCGATACTGGTACCGATCCGGCAGTGTCCACTGCATCTAACAGAGCGATCAAATCTCCCTTTGAAACTGTATCTCCCTCCCCTAAAAGCACTTCGGCTACGGTGCCAGCAGTCGGAGAAGGAACATCCAAAGTTGCCTTGTCGCTTTCGAGCACCAGAATGGTGTCGTCTTCCACGATTTGATCACCGATCGTGATCGGAAGCTCAATCACAGGAACATCATTGAAATCGCCGATATCGGGTACACGCAATTCAATTTTCTTTGTCATTGTCTTCGCTTTCTCACACAGTCCAAGGGGCAGGCTTGCCCGCGCTCATTCCAAACCTTTCAATGGCTTGCTTTTGCACGTCTGCATCGATTTTGCCTTCACGGACCAACGTTTCAATTGCTGCAAGTGCAATATTCTGACGATCCATTTCAAAGAAATCCCGCAAAGCTTCTCGCTGATCACTACGTCCGAATCCGTCGGTGCCAAGGGCAACAAAACGCTGAGGGAGATATTGTGCAATCATTTGTGGAACGGCACGCACATAGTCAGTTGCAGCAATTGTTGGGATTTGGGTGCCAAGAGTATCTTGCAAATGTGAAGTGCGAGGTTTTTCTTGCGGCTCATAACGGTTCAACCGCTCCATCTGCTCTGCGTCGCGCGACAATTCCGAGAAACTGGTGACACTAAAGATATCGGAAGCAATATCAAATTCAGCCTCTAGGATTTTACCTGCCTCAATTACTTCCAGCAGAATGGTACCCGCACCAAGCAGATTGACCTTTGCCTTAGTGTCGGAACTCCCATTCTCGTCGACCTTATAGAGACCTTTGATAATCCCTTCTTCGCTCCCGTTGGGCAATGATGGTTGCGCATAGTTCTCATTCATCACCGTGATGTAATAGAATTCATCAATCTGCTCTTCCATCATTCGCTTGGTGCCATGATCCATAATGACAGCAAGCTCATAAGCAAATGCTGGATCATAGCTTCGGCAATTTGGAATAGTCGCTGAAATCAAATGGCTAGACCCATCCTGGTGCTGCAGACCTTCGCCTGAAAGAGTAGTCCGTCCAGCTGTTGCACCCAAAAGAAAACCGCGAGACCGTTGATCAGCAGCAGCCCAGATCAAATCACCAACGCGCTGGAAGCCAAACATCGAGTAATAGATATAGATCGGCAGCATTGGCATGCCATGTAGTGAATAGGATGTCGCTGCAGCAGTCCAGGACGACAATGCTCCCGCTTCGGTGATGCCTTCTTCAAGAAGCTGGCCATTCTGAGCTTCTTTGTAATACATCATTGAGCCTGCATCTTCCGGCTCGTAAAGCTGACCATCAGGTGCATAAATCCCGATTTGGCGGAACAAATTGTCCATTCCAAATGTGCGCGCTTCATCTGCAACAATAGGCACCAGACGCGGGCCGAATGCTTTGTCTTTCAGCATTCCGCCCATCATGCGTACGACAGCCATGGTCGTCGACATTTCCTTGCCATTTGCTTCCAACGCAAATTTGGCATATTTCGTAATATCTGGAACCTTGGCCAATGCCGGCTCCGGCGCCTTCCGAACGCGGGCTGGCATGTATCCACCAAGAACCTTGCGACGCTCGTGGAGATATTGCATTTCCTCGCTATCGGCATCAGGCGTGAAGATGCGCATGTTTTCGACATCTTCATCTGTCATGGGCAGTTCAAAACGGTCGCGGAATTGGAACAGTGCATCGGTGTCCAATTTTTTGGCCTGATGGGCAATCATGCGCGATTCACCAGCACCACCCATGCCGTAACCTTTCTTCGTTTTGGCGAGGATGACCGTTGGACGCCCTTTGTGAGCTTTTGCAGCAGCAAACGCCGCGTATAGCTTTCGGAAATCATGACCACCACGCTTGAGATTGTTGATCTCCGCCTCGGTCATATGTTCCACAAGGGCGGCGCTGCGTGGATCGGCATTGAAGAATTTCTCACGATTATAATCGCCATCCTTCGCACCCAGATTCTGATATTGGCCATCCACGGTTCCTGCAAAGCGGCTTAAAAGGATATTTTCCTTGTCACGGGAGAAAATTTCATCCCATTCAGATCCCCAGAGAACCTTGATCACATTCCAGCCAGCTCCGATGAACAGAGATTCCAATTCCTGAATTACCTGGCCATTGCCACGAACGGGACCGTCCAGACGCTGCAAGTTGCAATTGATTATGAAGGTCAGATTATCAAGACCTTCGCGGGCGGCCAGGGTCAAACCAGCAATCGATTCCGGTTCATCCATCTCTCCATCACCGTAAACACCCCAGACATGGCGGCCTTCGGTATTGCCTAGACCACGTGCCTGAAGATACCGCATATATCGTGCCTGATAGACCGCACTCAACGGACCAATTCCCATAGATCCGGTGGGAACTTGCCAAAAATCCGGCATCAACCAGGGGTGCGGATAGGAGCACAGGCCATTGCCTGCTACTTCCTGACGATAATTGTCCAGTTGTTCACGGCTCAGGCGTCCTTCAAGATAGGCTCGCGCATAAATGCCAGGTGCAGAATGTGGCTGATAATAGACCAGATCCCCACCAAACTCATCCGTACGGGCTTTGAAAAAGTGGTTGAAACCAACCTCAAAAATCTCCGCTGCAGAGGCATAGCTCGCAATATGCCCCCCCAAGCCGCCATAGGCTTCGTTTGCCCGGACCACGGTCGCCAAAGCATTCCAGCGAATGATCGATGTCAGTCGATTTTCAATTTCCAAGTTGCCCGGATACGATCCCTGCTGTTCAACAGAGATCGTATTTCTATATGAGGAATAAGGCTGCTCTCCCGTTAGCAATCCCTCCACACGAGCTGTCTCTTCAAGCGCCTTGAGGATGAATTGTGCACGTTCATCTCCTGCGGCTTCCTTGGTGCTGATGAGAGCATCAAGCCATTCCTGTGTTTCAGCTGGATCGATATCTGCTTGAGGGTTTTGCGAACGAGTTTGCATAGGCTTAATCCTAATTATTATTTGAATTTGGGCTTCAGTCAGTGACCGTTGTGCTGATGATCTCACCCATCAACTGTACTGGATTGATAACCGTCTGAGCATTGGGACTGTGAGCGATTGCTTTGCGATGCAGTTCTTCAAACTGCTCGGGCGTACCATTCCCGGCTACATGAATTTTGTAGTTTATTTGCGGGAACCCAACAGGAGTGTTTGTGGTAATTCCCATAAAGCCACGCAAATCAAGCTCACCGTCAAAATCTATTTTTACGGATTCCAGCTGGATCCCTGCAGCACTCGCTCCTGCAAGAAAAGCGACCATCATGCAAGATCCCAAGCCAGATAGCAGAAGCTCCTGAGGATTTGGTCCGTGATTGTTTCCCATCAACTGACGTGGTTCATCCGCTTTCCAGGAAAAGGATCGGTTCACACGATGGGGGCCTACCATCATTGGTTTTGTCGATATATTTGATCGAGTACCACTTTCCCAATCAATTTCGATTCCATAGTTCATCACACCCTCTTCAGGACTATCTGAAACTTCATTGACAAACTCACTAAGAGCGGCGGTAGGAATGGCGTTACGCATTTGCTGCTTCCTTATTATGTTTGGCGATTGCGTTGAGGGCATAATCAAAGTCGGAAATGAGATCGTTGGCATCCTCGATCCCGACCGACAGTCGGACGCATCCAGGATGAATTCCAATATCTTCTCGTTGTCTGGATGTCATGGTTGCCTGAGACGAGTTGAATGGAAGGCTGATCAAGCTTTCAACTCCACCAAGGCTGGTCGCCTGTTTTGGCAGCTTGAGATAGTCCAGCAAACGCAATGCAGCCTGATCCCCACCTTTGACGAAGAAGGTCACATTTCCTGTACCCATTTTCATCAGTTTCCTGGCTCTCTCATGATCCGGATGGCTCGGCAACATGGGATAGAGGACACCCTCTACCTGAGGATGGCTCTCAAGGAATTTAGCGAGCGCAGTTGCGCTCTCTTCATGGGCACGCATGCGGATTGGAAGCGTTTTTAGACCGCGTTCCAATAGGAAGCAGGCATGAGGATCAAGCGATCCTCCATAATTCAATAACCGAGGCCAAACTACATCCACCAATTTGCGTGGGCCAGCTACAACACCTGCGATCAGATCAGAATGACCATTGAGGTATTTTGACGCAGAATGGACCACCAAATCCACGCCCAATTCCAATGGGCGCATAACAGGAGGTGGCGCGAAAGTTGAATCCACCACAAGACGAAGATTGTACTTGCGCGCAATCTCCACCAAACGAGGAATATCTACCACCTTCAGCACAGGATTGGTGATGACTTCAAAATATAACAGTTGAGTATTTGGTTGAATGGCAGCTTCGATACCGTCCAGATCATAAGAATCGACCAAAGTGGTAGACATGCCTAAAGACGGAAATTCCTGATTGAACAGATTATAGGTTCCACCATAGAGATCACTTGCAGCGACCACATGCGCGCCCTTGTCAACCAACGCCAGAACCGCTGACGTGATCGCCGCCATGCCAGAACTGAAGACAATTGCCGACTCGGCCCCTTCGAGAGCAGCCAGCTTTTCCTGGACTGCCCATTGAGAGGGATTGCCATAACGGCTGTAGATGAAGCGATCTCGTGCGTATCCGCCTTCTACAGATTCATATTGATCGGTATCCAACACAAATGTTGAAGTCTGATAGATGGGGGTACCAACTGCACCAGTTCTTGGATCATCATGCGTTCCCGCATGAACTGCCCGCGTGGATAAACCCAATTCCCCAACGTGGTCCGTACCAAAAGATGGCCCCGTCTGTCTTTTCCGCTCTAGTGAGTTCAACCATTTGTCTGCTGCAAGGGTAGACATATTGCTAGAACTGTCTCCGCGAATATTGGACTTCGACATATGACTCTCCTATCTGAGAAATGATCTTGCTTTTCAGACTAAAACTGTTTCGTGTGCATCAAGCGCCGTCATCAGATCGGCAAGAATGTCTTCAACATTCTCCAGCCCCACAGACAGACGAATAAGTCCCTCTCCAATGCCATGCTGAGCGCGCTCTTCCGGGGTATAGGTAGAATGGGTCATGCTGGCGGGATGCTGTATAAGGCTTTCGGCATCACCCAGGCTGACCGCCCGCTGGATCATTGACAGTCGGTTCATGAAGGCAATGCCGCCTTCTTTCCCACCGACCACCTCAAATGGAATCATCCCGCCAAAATTCGACATTTGACGCATCGCCAAGGCTTTTTGCTCAAAACTGTCCAAGGAAGGATGATAAACTTTGACGACCGCTGGATGCTGTTCAAGAGCCGCAGCAATCTGAGTTGCGGATTTGCAATGCTGTGCAACTCGAAGACTAAGGGTTTTCAGGCCACGCATTACCAGCATTGCTGTCATTGGAGCCATCACGGCTCCGGTCATATCCTTGACACCCACAAGTCTGATATTTGCAATATCCTCATGACTACCGATCACCATACCTGCTACGAGGTCTCCGTGACCGCCGAGATATTTGGTCGCCGAGTGCACTACAATGTCTGCACCATGTTCCAGAGGACGGGTCAAAACCGGAGTAGCGTAGGTGTTATCGACAACGACCTTTGCATTCACTTGATGTGCAATATTGGAGATTTGCGCAATATCAATCAGGCGGTTGTTGGGATTGGCGGGGGTTTCAAAATACACAACCTTGGTCTGATCATTGATCGCGTCCTGCAAATTCGCAGGATCCGTCATGTCCACCACCGTAACCTTGACGCCAAATCGGGTAAGGCCGTGGGTCAGAAAGGCAAAAGTGCATCCATAGAGAGTTTTGTCGACAATCACTTCATCTCCTGAACTGATCAATGACCAAAACACCGATGTAATAGCACCCATACCTGAAGCCGTTGCAAGTCCAGCTTCACCCGCCTCCAAGGTTGCCATGCGCTTCTCCAGCAACACACAGGTAGGGTTCGCAATCCGAGAATAAAAATACCCTTCCCGCTCTCCTGCAAACATCTCACCCCCTGCTTCGGCATCCTCAAATGCAAAGGTCGAGGTCATATGGATCGGTGGTGTCAATGCACCGTCATGGTCCTGGGGGTTATAGCCATGGTGGATAGCACGTGTTGCGAAACCTTTGTCGACAGTCATGATGGGTACTCCTGCAATCATATTGCCCAAGCATCCCACACTCGGAGAGGCGATAACTTGCTTTTTATACCCAAATATGAAAGACAGTTGGCATTAAATGCCAAGGAATGCTAAATGGACAGCAAAGATCGCCAAATTCTTCGCGCACTTCAGCGCAATGGCCGAATGACAAATCTGGAGCTTGCCGAAGAAGTCAGCTTGTCACCATCCCCGTGCTTGCGTCGGTTACGAAATCTGGAATCATCGGGTGCGATCACCGGCTACAGTGCAAAGGTAGATCCAAACACATATGGCCTCCCTATCACCGCCTTCGTTCATGTTCGTTTGAAACAACACGATGATGAGACCGTTAAACAGTTCGAAAACCGCATCCAGCAACTTGATGAGGTTCTGGAGTGTTTCATGTTAACCGGGGGAACAGATTATTTCTTAAAGGTGATGGTATCCGGCCTTGATGCCTATGAAGAATTCATTCGAAACAAATTGCATAAAATCAATGATATTGGATCGATCGACACCAGCTTCATTTATAGCGTCGTGAAACAGACAAATGTTTTTCCGCTCTGAGCAATTGGTCAGTCTTGATCGCAATTGCGGCTCAATGATACAGATTCGCCAGAATTCCTGAGTAGAAATGCTGAAGAGGCTTTCTGGCGGCAGACGAGCATCCTCTTTCCTGCATACTAAAAAATGCCTCGATACAAGTCTTTGTCTCGAAGCATTTTTGGAGGTATTTTCATAGAAAACAAAACCGAAAATACATTCCCTGACACGCTATTGCATGTCGAGTTTTCGCGCTAAATTTCGCAAATGAAATTTTTGGATCTTCCCGGTAGATGTTATTGGCAGATCGCGGAAAACAACAGTTTTGGGCGTCTTGAAACCCGGTAATTGCTCACGACAAAAGGCTATGATCTCTTCACTATCTATTTCAGCATCATCGCAAAGTTCCACAAATGCGCAGGGGACTTCTCCCCACTTGTCATCAGGCTTGGCTACGACCGCCGCAGCGACAACAGCAGGATGCCTATAAAGCACAGCTTCAACCTCTACCGACGAGACATTTTCACCGCCGGAAATTATCACATCTTTCAAACGGTCACGAATTTGAAGATACCCATCTGAATGAATGACTGCTCCATCGCCTGACCAGAAATACCCGTTTCTAAATGCTTCTTTTGTTGCTGCTGGATCTTTGTAATAACCCTTCATTACCGTGTTGCCGCGAATGGCGATTTCCCCTTGTCTTTGCCCATCTCTCGGGACCTTGGTGCCATCTTGTCTGTCATATACTTCGATAGCTTCCACCATAGGAAACCGCACGCCCTGCCACGATCGACGCTCAGCAGTTTCTGCTGGCGTCAATCCCGCCCATGTTTCCTGAGGCAAACACTGAGAGACATGACCGTAGGTCTCAGTCAATCCATAGACATGCATCACATCCATACCCAGAGCGTCAGTCGCTTCCAGAACGGATGGCGGCGGTGGCGCTCCGGCGGTCATTACCTTGATGCGCGGCTCAAAAGGCTGCGCTGGGACTGCCTCGCTTTCAGCCATCATCTTCAATACGACAGGAGCTGCACCAAAATGAGTCACAGATTCCCTCTTCATAAAGTCAAACAGCATCTCGGGATGATTGGTATCACTAAACACAATGGTACCGCCAACAATTGCCAGCATCCAAGGATGCCCCCATCCGTTACAATGAAACATAGGGACAACTGACAAATAAATCGGTCGCGCCGAGATCTGCCACGCAGCAACAGTACCCAACGCCATCAAATAAGCCCCTCGATGATGATAGATCACACCTTTGGGTCTTCCTGATGTTCCTGATGTATAATTGAGTGAAATGGCATCCCACTCATCAGAAGGCAAGCTAAGCCGATCAACAGGTTCGGCCAATAGAAGATCACTATAATCATCATCATCCCCACCAATCTGTATGATACGAAGCAAGGCTCCGGACAAGGACAAAGCCTTTTCCAACAACGGTCTCATCTTTTCACTAACAAAGACAAATTGGCTATCGGAATGGGCAAGGATGTAGGCGATACTTTCAGCTTCCAGACGAATATTGAGAGTGGAGATTACTCCACCCGCTGCAGGTATCGCAAAATGCAACTCCAATAATTCGGGGCAGTTTTCCGAGAGTACGCTGATGGTGGTTCCTTTCACCACCCCAAGATCCGACAAACCTTGAGACAAACGGCAGGTCCGTTGATGGGTCTGTTTCCAAGTCCGCCGAACCTCTCCATGAACAACAGCAATCACATCGCCATATACATCGCCAGCTCGTTCCAGAAAAGAAACCGGTGAAAGATTCACAAAATTTGCGTCACCTTTGTCAAATACATCGAAATGTTGCTGCATCCTAGTTTCCTCTTGTTACCAGTCCCTTATGAATTCGGGCGTATCCGTGCGGCGGTTTTGTTGGCAAAAGCCTCCAGGCGAGCACGGGCGGCCGGTTGGGTATTCACGACACCTGCCACTACCGCTTCAGCGTAAGCTGCGTCCATTCCAGACATATTGTTGAGATGGCTAATGGCCGAGCAAATAGCAAAGTTGGTAAGTGGTAAATTTGCAGCGACCTTATCGGCTAACTCAAGGGCCATCTCATAGCTGGAACCTTCCGTGATATATTGTGCAAGGCCCAGATCAACCGCGTTCTGGCCTTGATAAACCCGGCCGGTGAGGATCATATCGATCATCCGCGATTTGCCAATCAGGTCGGAGACGCGAATAGTAGCCCCCCCACCCGTGAATATGCCTCTTTGTCCTTCTGGAAGCGCGAAGTATGTGGTCTGATCCATGATCCGCACATGAGCTGAACTGGCCAACTCCAGCCCGCCTCCAACGACCGCACCATTGAGCGCAGCAATAACCGGCACACCACCATATTCCATCTTGTTGAACGCTTCATGCCAACGCAAACAAACATGCATGAACTCGTCCGGACTACGATCTTCTTTCCAGTGTTCGATAAGATCAAGCCCAGCACAAAAGTGATCGCCTTCTCCACGCAAGACAACCGCCCTTACACCATTCTGATGGGCTGTGCTAAAGAAAGTCACCAGATCTTCAATGGTTTCAAGATCAAGAGCATTGCGTTTGGTAGGACGATTGAGCGATATTACATGCACTCCATTGTCATGCCCTTGAATAGCCAGCTTCCCTCTTGCATTAATTTCCTTATAATGATGCATGGGATATTTCCTTTCAATTTTTCAGATCTTTGCCGGGCATTGATTTCTGTTAAGCAGCACTGTTATTGGCAGCTATCAAATTATCTACCCCTGCAATGACCCGCGCACCATCCGCCATCACATCAACCAGCACATGCTGAGCATAAAAGAGAGCGGTGGTAACCTTGCTGGTCATGAATTCAGTGTCTTCATTACTTCGAATTTTTGCTTCAGCCACCAAAACCGAGCGCCCTAGCTGCCAACAAGTGGCTAAATTGCTCGTAAGCATCAGAAATGGATGTGCACCAGAAAAAGCTGCATTCATGTTTTTAGGGGCAGTTTCAAGAAGCCAATCCAAAGAAGTCTCAAAAGACTTCCGTGCGGTTTGCAATTGAACAGAAATCTTTTTCGCCTTGATACTGCCTGTCATTAAAAGCCGCTCGGTCTCGGCGACCAAGTTGGCAAATTCGCAGGCTGTTCCGCCTCCATCATGCAATATCTTGCGTCTCAAAAAATCATTGGCCTGAATGCCCGTCGTACCTTCATAAATGGGTAATATACGTGCATCTCGATAGAGTTGTGCTGCACCAGTTTCCTCGACAAACCCCATGCCACCATGGATTTGAATATTTAGTGAGGTGATCTCTACTGCCTTTTCAGTACAATAGGCCTTGACGAGTGGCGCCAGAAATTCAGCCAGTGATTGTGCAAGAGGCCTTTGCGTATCTTCCCCATATTTGCCCAGATCCATCCAACCTGCCAACGAGTAGGCCAGGGCTCGGCAACCTTCAGTCAAAGCTTTCATTCGCATGAGCATACGCCGAACATCCGGATGGTGTTTGATTGCAACAGAATCAGAACCATCAAGCGCGCGGCCTTGTATTCTCTGAGCTGCAAAGGCCAATGCCTGCTGATAGGCACGTTCAGAAATGGCGACGCCCTGCATACCAACAGCAAAACGGGCGTTCATCATCATCACGAACATATAGGTGAGACCATGTCCTTCCTCACCGATCAGATAGCCCTTTGCTCCCTCATATTCCAGAATGGCAGTGGGACTGGCGCGCACTCCCAGTTTGTGTTCAAGGCTTGAGCATTGAATGTCATTGCGCTTGGTATATGTACCATCTGCGCTCTCCAGATATTTAGGTACAATGAAGAGGCTCAGGCCCTTTGATCCTGGTGCTGCACCGGGGGTGCGAGCCAATACCAAATGGATAATGTTGTCCGAGAGTTCATGATCGCCATAGGTAATAAAAATCTTGGTGCCAAAGATCCGATAAACTTCGCCCTCAACCGGCTTGGCCTTGCAGCGAATCCGCCCAAGATCACTACCAGCCTGCGGCTCGGTCAGATTCATGGTAGCCGACCATTCCCCAGAAATGAGTTTGGGCAGATATCGATCCTTCTGCATCTTCGAGCCTTGAGCATCCAATAGATGGATTGCCCCATCGGTTAGCAGAGGACAGAGCCCGAAGCTCAGGTCAGCAGAATTCAGCATTTCTGTTGCTGCAGCTCCGACTATTCCGGGAAACCCCATTCCTCCATAATCGACAGAATGTGTAAGACGCTGCCAGCCCATTTTGACAAATTCTTGATAAGCAATACTGAATGGTTCGGGCAGAACCACCTTGTTGTCGACGAGTTGAGCACCAACCTCATCACCAATAGAACTGAGAGGAGCAATCAACTCGGAACAGAAGCGTGCAAACTCTTTAAGAACCGCCCGGATATCATCATGATCCACATGAGAATAATGAGGAAGATCACCGACATCGGACCAGTTTGACAGATATTCAAGACTGAATAGCATATCTTTCATCGGTGCATTATACGCCATCTTGCATACCTCTAGATTGTTTCTTATTGACAATAGAAAGGTTTCAAAGGCCAAAACAAGCTCATATTTGGACATCCTACTTTCCAAAAGTGACAAAATATGCTTATTAATTGGATATTATGTCCATGTCCGATCCTGTAAATCTTGCGACTGTTTCCTCTCAATTCATTGGCGATTGGCTTGATGCGTTGAGCGGTTATTGCTCGGAGGATGAGCTCGACTCTTTTCTCTATCGATCAGGTTTTCCAAGCCGTTCATCTCAAGGAACCACACGAGTGACCCTTGATCAGATCGTGCGTCTATATCAGATTGCAGCGGTCGAAACAGAAGACGAAATGATGGGACTTTGGAGTCGGCCTATTCGCGCAAGGGCTTTGCAGCATCTTTTGACGACAGTTCGCGAGGCGTCCTCATTGCCCTCAGCTTTGTTCCGTTTTGTGACATTCTGGAACCTGTTGCTCGACGATTATCAATTTGATCTGGAGGACAAGGGCGATCTGATCACACTAAGGCTAATGTCGAAAGAGCGGCAATCAATACAGCGTTTTGGCCATATGTTGATCTTGAAATTAAGCCACGGACTACTGTCTTGGCTGGCTGGCCGGGAGGTGCCAGTCCGGGCGGTACAGTTTGCGTTTGATTGCCCCGATTTTGCTGAGGATTATTCGATCATCTTCCCCGCTTCGGTTTCCTTTAATGCATCTTTTTCGGCCATTACCTTCGAGCCAGACACATCGGCACATCTCACCCCCCGCAGCAAGGCTGAATTACTACAATTCCTTACACGAGCTCCCAGAGACTGGATCTTTACCGCATTTCACGAACACAAACAGTCTCTGCGTGTGCGTGATTTTCTCTTCCGGTCCGGTTGGGAGCAATGTGGCCTTATTGATGCAGCCAAAGAAATGAATATGACTCCGAGAACATTAATGCGCCGATTGGAAGAGGATGGTACGTCTTTTCAAGCCATCAAAGATGGCCTTCGCAGAGATATGGCCATCCGTAGCCTGAGGAACGGTCGCAAGAGCATTGAACAAATCTCCCAAGAGGTAGGTTTCTCATCTGCCGCGAATTTTCACCGGGCCTTTCTGCGCTGGACCGGTGCCACCCCTAGCACCTACCGACCATCATAATCCGTCCGACCAACCCCATAAAGCCATTGGAGATATTGTCTGAGCGCAGGGGTGCAGCACCCCTAAACATACCCGAATACCATGTGCTGGGGTATCAAGTGTTCAGCTATGTTCTGGATGATGCTCTGAAATAGATGAAAAGCTCAATATTCATGAGCCTTTAAATTTATCCATGTTCAAGGAAAAATGGTGCCCCTGGCCCGACTCGAACGGGCACGTCCAGTGGACAGCAGATTTTGAATCTACCGCGTCTACCAGTTCCGCCACAGGGGCACGTGAGGAGCGAATATAGAAACTTTTTGCGCCCCGTCAACAGATATTGAGCGCAATTGTCATATCTTCAACACGATTTATCGCTCCCTTAACAATTCCACCATTCCCCTTTGCTAGGACAGCATCAAGTATTAGACAGGGACAAAGTGGATTACCCATCACTTAGCAATTACCGGATCAAGGAAAGAGAGAGCAGATGCTGAGAAAACTCTATGACTGGACCATGTCACTGGCGGCATCACCAAGAGCCAGCTGGGCCTTGGGGTCAGTCTCTTTCATCGAAAGTTCCGTTTTCCCGATCCCGCCTGATACACTGCTGATCCCGATGGTGATCGCAAAACGCCAAAAAGCATGGATTTACGCCTTCATCTGTACCATCACATCCGTGCTTGGTGGTTTGCTTGGCTATGCCATTGGCGCCTTGTTGTTTGATCAAGTCGCTCAGCCGATCCTGCAATTCTATGGCTATGCCGACAAATTCTCAGACTTTGCCAATCGCTACAACGAATGGGGCGTCTGGATCGTCCTGATAGCAGGTCTCACCCCCTTCCCTTACAAGGTGATCACCATTGCATCCGGTGCAACCGGCCTGCCAATCACCGTCTTCACGTTGGCATCCGTTGTCGCAAGAGGCCTGCGTTTCTTCATTCTTGCAGCGCTTCTCTACTGGCTTGGCCCTCCTATCCGCGACTTTATAGAGCGGCGTCTGGGCCTTGTATTCACAGGGGCGATGGTTGTATTGATTGGTGGATTTGTCGCTGCCAAATATTTGCTGCAATAGGCGGCGATAAAAGCAGCACGAAGTTTGTTTAAAAGGCGCAAATCATGGCACTGACCCAATCCACCGCCACAACTCAGAAACTGGCAGCCCTTCTTTTGTTGCTGGGCGCAATTGCTCTGCTCGCGGGCGCTCTGGGTTTTCAGCATATTGGCGGCTATGTACCTTGCAAGCTCTGTCTTGCCCAGCGTGAGCCGCATTATGCCATGATCCCCTTCTCGCTTGCGCTTTTGTTCGCCGCCTGGCGTCAATGGCCCGCCACTCTGATTAGGATCACATTTCTGGCGCTAGCCGCCGTGATTCTCTATGGCGCTGGAATTGGTGTCTATCAAGCCGGTGCGGAATGGGATTTCTGGCTCGGCCCCAATGATTGTGGTGGCGGCGTAGCAATCACTGAAAGCGCCACCGATCTGCTGGCCCAGATCAACAAGACCAAGATTGTCAGCTGCAACACCGCCTCCTGGCGCATGTTCGGCCTGTCCTTTGCAGGCTGGAATGTGGTTGCTTCCAGCATTCTGGCAGTCATTGCGCTGATCGGCGCTTTGGCACCTGCTCTCTATGCAGATCGCCTTCTTGAAAAAGTCATCAAGAAAAACGCCTAGAGCGTGTTCCCGAAAAGTTGCAGCACTTTTCGGATAAGAGCTCGCTTTAAAACAATAGTTAAAGCCCTACAGAACACCGTCACGCCCTGCTTTCAGGGCGTGATAATAAGCCCAGAAAAGATGCGCCGCTGCACTGCGTTCCGGCGCCCAACGATCGCTCGCGATTCTAGCAGCCAACTTGGCGTCTGGTTTGTCCGCCAGCCCCAATCCCCTGCCAACAGCGACCTGCAAAGCCAAATCTCCTGCGGGGAAAATATCCCGATGACCAAGGCAGAACAGCAGATAGATATCTGCCGTCCATGGGCCAACTCCGTGCAATGAGCAAAGCCTGGCGTGCGCTTCGTCCCCCGGCATCTCAACCAACGCTGCCAAATCAAAACCGTCCTGAAGCGCGGTGCAGATGGCTCTCACCGTGCGTACTTTGGGACGGGATAGAGATAATGCACGCAAATCCTCATCACTCGTTCCATCAATCACGTCCACATCACAGTCAGGAAATGCCTCGCTGAACCGCCCCCAAATTGCGCGGGCAGAGGCAACTGAAACTTGCTGAGCCAGAACAATGGCCAGCAAACCCGCCAGTCCTTTCTCTCGTTGGCGCAAGGCAATAGGGCCGGGCAAGCAGGCATCTCGAACATTTTGCAGTCGATCATCAAGCGACAGCAATCGCTCCATGGAGTGATCCAAATCCTGCTGAGATCTCAATTGCATTGATACCATTCCTTCGGGTCGAACTGGACGCTTATCATCAGGCACGCTATCAACAAACAAGAGCAAATCAAACAGACAAGAATTCATGTCAGTCATTCTTCGTTTCGCCCCCAGCCCCAATGGTGCCCTGCATCTCGGCCATGCCTTTTCCGCCCTTCTCAATTTTGAATTGGCAAAACGCATGGATGGCCGCTTTTTGCTGCGGATCGAGGATATTGACCTCGCCCGCTGTACCGATGAGCGGATCAACCAGATGCTGGATGATATGAGATGGCTTGGCCTTGAATGGGAGGACGAGGTTCTGAAGCAATCCAGCCGCTTCGATGCTTATCAGCAAAAACTGGATGAACTGAAAGAGAAGGGCTGGCTTTACCCCTCTCATGCCAGCCGAACGGACATCAAAAAGGCCGTAGTGATTGCCAATCAGAACGCATCTGAGCCATGGTCTTCTGATCCCGATGGCGCTCCGCTCTATCCCCGCCATTTGCTGGGTGAAAAAGAAGATCCAAACCAGCAAAACCAAACGCCTCCGGCCTGGCGACTGGATATGACAGCAATCTTGAACCAGCATCCGAAGCTCAAAGAGCAGGTTTGGCGCGAGTTGGGCCCTCATCCAGATGGCGAAACTATCCTGAACCAGCAAATGGCAATGGATGCTGCAAGATGGGGAGACGTGATTCTGGCCCGAAAAGACTGCCGGACATCCTATCATCTCTCGGTCACGCTGGATGATGCCCTGCAAGGCATCACGCATATTGTTCGCGGGCAGGATCTATTCTGGGCCACGGGCCTGCATCGGCTGTTACAAGTTTTGTTCGATCTACCGGAGCCGACTTATTTTCATCATGGCTTGATCAACAACGATCAGGGGCAAAAGCTCTCCAAGTCCAGGCAGGATATCAGCCTCAAAGCCTTGCGCGAGCAAGGCTACAGCGCAGCAGATATTCGAAAAGCCTCAGGCATTGATGATATCGATCTGGACAAATTGTCTGCTTCTCTTCTTAGCTGACAACAACCAACCAGAATGGGAAGGCAACAAAAGCCATCAGAACAGACAATGTGATGCTGTTGGCGGCAATGCCATGGCCCACTTCAAACTGTTCTGCAAGCAGATAGGCATTCACGCCGGTTGGACAAGCCGAAACCAGCACAATAGCTGCAGCCCACAGCGGATCCATCGGCAGAACGAAGAAGGTCACCCAATAGCAAAGGGCGGGGAAAGCAAGCACCTTCAAAAGTGCCAGTACAAAACCGGGAGCAATATTACCGCGCAATCCATAATGGCGCAGCCCCATCCCCATGGAAATGAGCGCAAGCGGTAATGCGACCGGCACCACCCGATCAATCACCAGTCCAGCCAAATAAGGAATAGGCCATCCAAACACACCCCAAATTCCTCCAGCCAGAATACCGTAAATGATCGGGTTTTTGCCGAGGCTGAAGAAAACTCGTTTAATCATACCCCACCAGTCCAATTGACCCAATCCACCGCCATTTTCCTTGGCAGCAAAGCCTTCCACCATGGCCGATGTGACCAGCATCATGACCGGCAGATGGATGGAAAGCAGAATCAGGACTGGAACCAATCCTTCATCTCCAAAAGCCCCGGAAACCACCGGGATACCAAACAGAACCGTATTGGAAAAGGCCGCTGAAACACCGGCAATCACAAGGGCTGGTCCTTTGCGCGAAAAGCCCCAGCGCAGGGCTAACATGGCAGCAAGCCAGATGACTGCGACGCAAAAGAAATAGGAAATCCAAATCAGCCAAGGCGCCTGATCAGCTGGGTCGTTGCTGGCCAAAGCCCGGAAAATCAATAAAGGGATCGGTACCATGAAGGTGAATTTCGACAGGATTGTCCCGCTTCCTTCCGGTAACAACTTGCTGGCCAACAATCCATAGCCAAGCGCGATGAGGCCAAAAATTGGAAAAACAAGCGAGAAGACATCAACCATTATGGCCAAACCTGCATAATCTGAAAAACAATATGTTCAGGGACTTGCCAAAGGAGAAATGGCAGTGAAGAAAAGTCTATATCCTTGTAACCACAGGATATGTTGAACCCATAAACACGCTCATGATATGGATATAGTAACAAGATTGCTTCCATAATGGCGTAAAACTGGTTGAGCTGACCAGTGCCAATTGGCAAGCATCGGGGTGAGTAGCACTTTTTCCCCATTCCCAATGCTCGAACCTTTGTTTTGAGCCTATTCATATCCGAAAACCGCGCTCACTTTTCGGGAATACGCTCTGGCAGGCTGTGACAATGAAAAAAAGACCCGATATCACACCTAAAGTGCTGGAGACAGACAGTCTGCACCATGATTTACGAACTCATATCACCGCCATTATTTCCCTCAGCAATCTTATAAAAAAGTCCGGAACGCAAAACCAGACCAATCATCTGATCGACGCCATCCATTTGGCTGCTGACAATGCTTTGGCCATCATGGATGGTGGTGTCCGTGAGCCGGCCCAGCCTTGCATGGATGGAACATCCTTACAGCAATGCCTCAGTGATTTTCGAACGCTAGCGCTTGGGCTGGTCCATAGTACCAGTTCCAGCTTTTCACTGACCTTGCATGATACCATCAAGGATCTGCCACCGATCATACTGGATGTGGCTCAATTACACCGGGTTCTGATGCTGTTGCTTGATAACGCGCTGGCCTATGCAGGCCCGGCTGATATCAGCCTTGCTGCGAAATTACACAGCCAGAGCCAGCAGCTACAAATCACGCTTTGCGACACCGGCACCGGCTTTGGGCAAGAAGATCCGGAAAAGCTCTTCATGCCCTATCATCGGGGAGCCAAGGTGCCGGAAAAATCCGGCTCAGGCCTTGGCCTTTGGAGTGCACGCAACATCATCAGCGTCATGGGCGGAACAATCACTGCCCAACGAAACAGCCCCAAGGGCGCTTGTTTCCAGATCCTGCTACCGCTGATTCCTGTCTTCTCACAATCGGATGAGGAGAATGCTGCATATTCAGAAGAACAGGCTTCCTCAAAAGCACTTTCAGATTTGTCCATTTTGGTCGTTGACGATAACAAAACCAATCATCTGATTTTGGGTGAAATGCTCAAAGCGATGGATATCCGCGTCCATCATGCGGTCTCCGCCGAGCAAGCACTACAGGCTTTGAAACAAACCATCCCGGATCTAATCTTCATGGATATCCGCATGCCCGATATTGATGGCTGGGCCCTTGCCCGCACCATCCGCAATGACAAGCGTTGGGAAAAAATCCCCCTTATCGCAACCTCATCGGATAAAGCTCCCAAAAGCTTGGTGCTATTCGATGGCTGGCAACAAAGACCCATCCGCGCGGCAGATCTGGTCAGTCATATTCGGAATAATATTTAACTCTGTTTTTCTCTCACGGCTATTCCTGATCTAACGATCAGGGCCTTCGAGAGGACGCAGTCAAGCTGCGGTCACCTATCGGTTCCCGGCGGAAACCTATGTTTCCGCCGAATTCTTTTATCCTTGAGATATCAATTTGGGAAAAGGACCCGCAAAAGGAAATCCTTCCTTTTGCGACGGCCTATAGGCAAGCGCGAAGCGCCCCGTCTGGAGCCCTGATCGGAGATCAGGAATAGCGCGAAGACATATGAATGCTAGGAACAGCCGGTAAGAGCAAACTAAGCCTGCTTACCAACCAGATCGGCAATGTCCTTCATGATCTCGTTCAGCTGGAAGTCCTTTGGCGTATAGACCGCAGAGACACCATAGCCTTTGAGTTCTTCTTCATCTGCTGGCGGAATGATGCCACCGACAATCACAGGCACATCATCCAGCTCGGCTTCCTTCATCTGCTGCATCACATCACCAACCAAAGCCAGATGTGAGCCGGAGAGAATGGAAAGACCAACCACATGCACGCCTTCTTCCAGAGCTGTATTGACGATCTGCTCAGGTGTCAGACGAATGCCCTGATAGACCACTTCCATACCGCTATCGCGAGCGCGAACGGCAATCTGCTCAGCGCCATTGGAGTGACCATCCAGACCGGGCTTGCCCACCAGAATTTTCAAACGACGACCAAGCTTGTCTGATGTTGTATTCACAGCATCTCGAACGTCGCTCAAGTCATCACCATCCACACGGGCGGCTTTGCCCACACCGGTCGGCGCACGATATTCACCAAAGACATCACGCAGAACCTGACCCCATTCACCAGTGGTTACACCGGCCTTGGCGCAAGCAATGGATGGCTCCATAATATTCTCACCAGCTTCAGCAGCCTGACGAAGTGCTGCCAAGTTTGCTTCCACAGCAGCATTGTCACGCTGAGCACGCCACGCTTTGATTTTATCCACAGCCTGCCCCTCAACCTGTGGATCAACAGTCAAAATACCGCTGTCTTCACCGCCGGACAGAGGAGATGGTTCAGTCTGATTGAACTTGTTCACACCCACGAGGGTCTGATCGCCGGTCTCAATGCCTTCCAAACGCTTGGCGTTCGATTCGACCAGTTTCTGCTTCATATAGCTTGATTCAATGGCTGAAATCGCGCCGCCCATTTCTTCGATCCTAGCCATCTCTGCCTTGGCCTCAGCTTTCAAAGCCTCAACCTTGGCGTCGATTTCCTTGGACCCATCAAAGATATCGCCATATTCCAGAAGATCAGATTCGAAGGCCATGATCTGCTGCATACGCAAGGACCATTGCTGATCCCATGGACGCGGCAAGCCAAGTGCTTCGTTCCATGCTGGCAGCTGGACCGCCCGGGCACGGGCCTTCTTGGACAGAACCACAGCCAGCATTTCAATCAGGATACGGTAGACGTTATTTTCCGGCTGCGGCTCGGTCAAGCCAAGGCTGTTGACCTGCACACCATAGCGGAAGCGGCGATACTTTTCTTCGCTAACCCCATAGCGTTCAAGGCAAATTTCGTCCCACAAATCCACAAATGCGCGCATTTTGCAGATCTCGGTCACAAAGCGCATACCCGCATTCACAAAGAAGGAAATCCGACCAACTGCCTTTGGGAAATCTTCTTCCGATACCGCTCCTGTTTCTTTCACAGCATCCAGAACCGCAATGGCTGTGGACAAAGCATAGGCCAATTCCTGCACCGGCGTCGCACCTGCTTCCTGCAAATGATAGGAGCAGACATTCATCGGGTTGAATTTCGGCATTTCCCGGTAGGTAAAGCCAATGATATCAGTGGTTAGACGCAGACTTGGCGCTGGCGGGAAGACATAGGTGCCGCGCGACAGATATTCCTTGATCAGATCGTTCTGCGTGGTGCCGGACAGTTTGGAGCGATCCGCGCCCTGCTCATCTGCTACAGCAATATAAAGCGATAAAAGCCAAGCTGCTGTTGCGTTGATGGTCATGGAGGTATTCATTTGCTCCAGCGGGATCTGATCAAACAATTCCCGCATATCACCAATATGGGAAATCGGCACCCCAACCTTACCAACTTCCCCCCGAGAGAGAGCATGATCGGGGTCATATCCGGTCTGGGTTGGCAGATCGAACGCCACTGACAAACCGGTCTGCCCCTTGGATAGGTTCATCCGATACAAGGCATTGGAATCCTTGGCCGTTGAGTGACCGGCATAAGTACGGAAAATCCATGGGCGATCTTTTGGCTTGCTCTGGCCAGCAGCATCAGATGCTGATTTTGGGTCCAGGGTCCCTGTTGTGGTCATGACGATTTCTCCCGACACATATTACTAAAGCTCATCCTCGAAAAGTTGCCGGACTTTTCATAATCGGATCGGCTTATCTCTCGAAAGCACAAGTTGGTCCAAATGATATCACTGTACCTACGGCGAAATACCCTCTTCTCAATCCGCACGAACTGCGCTTTTTTCATCATGCAATTATATAACCGCACAACGGCATGACACATAGTCTTCTTCGCATGCGCAAAATGCAAATTGGCAATAAGAAGCATATCATTCAATGTATTTTTTTAGGATAGTTTCGCGACTGCGTTATAAATTGTCGCTTGCGTCGAACCCCTGCTGCGGTGCAATATGCGATTGACTGAGACTTAGAGTAAGACCATTCAGGAGGAGAAAATGGCTGAAGAACTCCTTGCTCAAGGCACAACCGGCGAGAAAAAAGATCTCTATGAACTAGGTGAGATCCCACCTCTGGGCCACGTTCCTAAGGAAATGTACGGATGGGCCATCCGTAAAGAACGTCATGGCACCCCGGAAAAATCATTCCAGTTGGAAGTGGTTCCAACCTGGGAACTGGACAGCCACGAAGTGCTGGTGCTGAACATGGCCGCTGGCGTCAACTATAACGGCGTCTGGGCTGGCCTTGGTGAGCCAATCTCTCCTCTGGATGTTCACAAGAACCCGTATCACATTGCTGGTTCTGACGCGTCCGGCATCGTTTGGGCCGTTGGCCGCAAAGTGAAAAACTGGAAAGTGGGCGACGAAGTTGTCATCCATTGTAACCAGGATGATGGCGACGACGAAGAATGTAATGGCGGCGATCCAATGTTCTCACCAACCCAGCGCATTTGGGGCTATGAGACACCAGACGGATCCTTCGCTCAATTCTCTCGCGTACAGGCTCAGCAGCTGATGCCGCGTCCAAAGCACCTGACCTGGGAAGAGAGTTCTTGCTACGTTCTGACCCTGGCAACCGCTTACCGCATGCTGTTCGGTCATGCTCCACATGATCTGAAGCCTGGCCAGAATGTTCTGATCTGGGGCGCTTCCGGCGGTCTGGGCGTGTTCGGTGTGCAGATTGCTGCCGCCGCTGGTGCAAACGCAATCGGCGTGATCTCTGATGAGACCAAGCGCGATTATGTCATGAGCCTTGGCGCACGCGGCGTTCTGAACCGCAAGGACTTCAATTGCTGGGGCCAACTGCCAACAGTGAATTCCGACGAATATAAGGACTGGTTCAAGGAAGTTCGCAAATTCGGTAAAGCGATCTGGGACATCACCGGCAAAGGCAACAATGTCGACATGGTGTTCGAGCATCCGGGCGAAGCAACCTTCCCAACCTCCACTTTCGTTGCCAAGCGTGGCGGCATGGTCGTCTTCTGTGCTGGTACCTCTGGCTTCAATCTGACCATGGATGCCCGCTATGTATGGATGCACCAAAAGCGTGTCCAGGGTTCTCACTTTGCTCATCTGAAGCAGTCCATGGCTGCCAACCAGATGGTGATCAACCGTCAGGTTGATCCTTGCATGTCCGAGGTTTTCTCCTGGGAGCAGATTCCAAAGGCGCACGAACTGATGCTGGCAAACAAGCACGCGCCGGGCAACATGGCTTGCATGGTCAATGCCACCCGCACCGGTCTGCGTACGCTGGAGGACACCATCCTCGCCTCCCGTGGCGAAGAAGTCTAATTAGCTGGCAATTGCCATATGATCAAAAAGAAAGCCGGGTAATGCCCGGCTTTTTCTTTATTCTCTTGAACACGATATTCAGTTGGTGCTGCCTGGATGTTCCAGTTCTGCGCGAGAAATCCTGTTCTGCTTCATCCGAAGCAATCGCATCCGCAGTGCATTCACTTCTGCTCCAATCAAAAAGATGGAGGAAATGATATGCAAAAAGATGAGTGTCGTCACAACACCTGCCAAACCCGCATAAACACGGGAGTAGGAGGCAAAATTCGAGAGATAATAGTTGTAACCCTGCCCGGCCAGATACCATAGCACTAGCGTGACCACCACACCGGGCCATAAATCCCGCCATTCAATTACCCGCATCGGCAGCCAACGGTGACTGGCCACCAGAAAAGCCAACAACATCGGCAAGGCAATGCCAAGGCGAATGATATCGAAGGTAAATTCAAAATTCTCCAGCCACTGGGCATGTGGCAGTGCCAGGTTCCAGATGATCGGCGCAAAAAACAGACCAGCCGATACCGCCACAAGCACCAGCCCCGCGCCAAGAATGGCAATCAAACCGCCAGCCCGACGAGACCAGATGGAACGGCGCTCATAATAGCCATAAGCGCGGTTCAAACCTTCCCTGAGACTTTCTACTGCACCGGTCAGTGTCACCAGAAAGATCAAAGCCGAGACAGAGAGCAGGCGGCCACTGCTTGCGCTCACCACTGCATCCACTTCCGGCTGCAAGATATCGGCGATGGCATCGGGAAGTAAAATGGACAAGGCATGTTGAACAACCGGCCCCAATTGATCCCCACCAGCCAGAATTGTGAAACCTGTGACCAGCAGCAAGAAAGGAAACAGAGAAAGAAGAAGCGAGAAGGCGATGTTGCTGGCCAGAGCAATGCCATGATTGTCCAAAAAGCGCCAAAAAAGCCGCACCGGTAGTGATATCCACTCAGCCATATACCCGATCTATCCTTAATCCCGTTGCCGGGAAGGTCTGACAGAAACAATTCATCCTATGACTTTGACATAGGAGTGAAGAACAACTTTTCCACCTGTCAAAACACATCTGATGACTATTGCATTTGCAAGCGGCGCTTTATTTCTCTGTTTCAACGCGCATCCCTGACCGAAAACGACCTCAACTTTTCAGAGTTGCGCTGAGGAGCCAAAGATTCGCAATCATTAGCTATTGCATAGCAAATCCGACAGCAATCAGCATCCGAAAGTGACATTATTACCCAAAGAGCGTTCAATCGCGCCACAATGGTCTATTTTCCTTGAAGCTTTGCTCCAAAACTGGCAAGGAGGATTCATACCCTTCCCTTCTGCGACCCACCTTGATGTTGATGGGTCTCTCTTTTCGCTGAATAGAAAGTCCCCGGCTCATGACCAGCAGCTTCTCTCAGAAACTGGGCCAGCTAACTCCCATCCTGTTCGTCTTTCTCTGGTCCACCGGATTTATCGGTGCACGCATGGGTGCTCCCTATTCAGAGCCAATGACATTTCTGACCATTCGCTTTGTCATAGTTCTGGTCTTGCTGATTCCCCTTGCCCTTTTGTTGAAGGCAAAATGGCCCTCAGCCAAGGAAGCCTTTCATGCCTTCATCGCAGGTTTGCTGCTTCATGGCGCTTATTTAGGTGCCGTATTCTGGGCGATTGATGATGGAATGCCAGCGGGGCTTGCTGCACTGGTCATGGGATTGCAACCTGTTCTGACGGCCTTTTTTGCGGCAATGGTGCTTAAGGAAGCCATCAACCGCAATCATGTCATGGGTTTCATTCTGGGCATGATTGGTATTTCCCTGGTTCTCTATCCACGCCTGCAGGGTGGAGATTTCTCGGTGACGCCTGCCCAGATTACGGCATCTCTCATTGCTGTTCTCAGCATTTCCGTTGGTACCATTTATCAAAAGCGTTTTGCCAGCAATCTGGACATGCGTACCTCTACCGTATGGCAGTATATTGCTGCAGCGCTTTTGGTCGGTATTGTCGCCTATATGACCGAAACCCAAACTCTGGACTGGACGCCTGACTTTATCTTCGCACTTGGCTGGCTGGTCCTGGTTTTATCTATCGGCGCCATTTTCCTTTTGCTCTTTCTCATTGAGCAGGGAGCAGTCTCAAATATTGCTGGACTTTTCTATTTGATTCCTGCCGTAACCGCCATTTTCTCCTGGATCTTGTTTGATGAACCGATCACGCTCATCCAGATTGTCGGCATCATCATTACAGGCGCGGGAGTTTTCCTCGCCAGCCATGCGAAATTGGCGAACATGCGCAACAAAACATCACATTAATCCTATGGCCTATTGCGTTTGTTGCAGAGCAGCGTCACTGTGCACTGCAGCAAATAAAACCAAACCTGTATGACTAGCAGGATCAGTCGCCCCGGTTTGATCGAACTTTGGTTCGACCGACTGATCATAAGGGAGTGCCATATCCATGTCTCTGACCATCGAAACAGTGACCATTGAGACCCCGGATTCTTTTAATTCCGACATGGAAGCCGCCGTCAAGGCAAGTGAAACCCTTCTTGACGCCATCATTGATGCCGTGCGTGAGAAAGTCGTGGTGGACGGCAAAGTCAACTCCAAGAAGGTAGAAGCCGAACAGCGTGCCACTCATGGCCTCGCCTGGTTCGCCACCTATGTGGAAGCTTTGAAAGAAATGAAGGGCTATGCCGCTACCATGAGTGCTGAGGGGCGCTTTGGTGAGATGGAAAGCCTGATCACCCGTATGGCATTTGGCGAATATCTGGCCCAGATCTTTGGCGGAATCCCTATGAATCAGGGTGAAATCGTTCGCCTATCTGATTTCGGTGTCTCCGAAGATGCTGTTGCAGCCGCTCAGACCTCAGAGGTCAAGCGTCTGATGGCTGAGGGTAACACGCCAGAGATCCGCACCCGTCTGGTTGCTCTGATGGAAGCGGCTGAAGGCTCCGCTTCGTTTGGCGATGCCGGTCTGGATGAAACCATGGAAGCCTTCCGCGAGGAAATGCGCCGCTTCGCGGACAGCGAAGTCACCCCGCATGCTCACGAATGGCATCTCAAAAATGAATATATCCCGCTCGATATTGTCAATCAGATGGCAGAAATGGGCGTATTCGGCCTAACGATTCCAGAAGAGTTCGGTGGTCTTGGTCTGGGTAAGGAATCCATGTGCGTGGTCTCCGAAGAGCTGTCCCGGGCCTATATCGGCGTTGGCTCCCTTGGCACCCGTTCCGAGATTGCAGCCGAGCTGATCATCTGCGGTGGTACCGAGGAGCAAAAGGCCGAATGGCTGCCAAGGATTGCTTCCGGTGAAATTCTGCCAACCGCCGTCTTTACCGAGCCAAACACCGGTTCCGACCTTGCCAGCCTGAAAACCCGCGCTGTTCTGGATGGCGAGGCTTACAAGGTCACCGGCAACAAGACCTGGATTACCCATCCGGTTCGCGCCGACATGATGACCCTACTCACTCGCACCAATCCAGATGAGCCAGGCTACAAAGGCCTCTCCATGCTGCTGGCGACCAAACCTCGCGGTGATGATGCCAACCCATTCCCTGCAGAAGGCATGGATGGCGGTGAGATTGAGGTTCTCGGCTATCGCGGCATGAAGGAATATGAAATCTCCTTCGACAATTTCGAAGTCAAAAAAGAGAACCTGTTGGGTGGTGTGGAAGGCCAAGGATTCAAGCAGCTGATGCAGACATTTGAGTCCGCTCGTATTCAGACCGCAGCCCGCGCCATCGGTGTGGCTCAGTCCGCGTTAGATCTTGGCCTGCGCTACGCTCAGGAGCGCATCCAGTTCTCCAAGGCTCTGATCAACTTCCCGCGTGTGATTGACAAGCTGGCAATGATGGCTGTGGAATTGATGATTTCTCGCCAGCTCACCTATTATTCCGCACGTCAGAAAGATCACGACAAGCGCTGCGATCTGGAAGCTGGTATGGCAAAACTGCTCGGCGCCCGCGTTGCCTGGGCTGCTGCGGATAACGCCTTGCAGATCCATGGTGGTAATGGTTTCGCGCTGGAATATGCCATCTCCCGTGTTCTCTGTGACGCCCGTATCCTCAATATCTTCGAGGGCGCTGGCGAAATTCAGGCGCAGGTCATCGCTCGTCGTTTGCTGGATAAGTAAATGATGGCGGGGATTACCCGAGAAAAGACAAAAAGAGTGATCGCTCCGCGATCACTCTTTTCTTTTGCCCTGAGCTTTCCTACATCTGAACGAGCAATTTCAATGTAGGTGAGATTTTCATGACCAAACGTTCCATCCTGATTACCGGCTGCTCCACCGGCATCGGCCTTTGCTGTGCTTTGGCCCTCAAAGAAGAAGGATGGGAGGTTTTCGCAACAGCACGAAAAGATGAGGATCTTGAAAATCTGCGCAATCAGGGTCTGAATGCGCTGTATCTCGATTATACCGAACAAAACTCCATCGACGCGCTTGTAAAAACCGTTCTTGAGCAAACTGATGGTACGCTGGATGCGCTGTTTAACAATGGTGCCTATGGACAGCCGGGTGCTGTTGAGGATCTGCCAACTTCGGCTCTTCGCACACAGTTCGAAACCAATTTCTTTGGCTGGCATGAACTGACCCGCCAGATCGTCCCCGTCATGCGCAAACAGAGGCATGGCCACATCATTCAATGCTCATCGGTTCTGGGCCTCGTAGCCTTGCCTTATCGAGGTGCCTATAATGCCTCCAAGTTCGCACTGGAAGGTCTGACTGACACATTGAGACTGGAGCTGCATGGCAGCAATATTCATGTGGTGCAGATCGAACCCGGCCCCATCACCTCCCATTTCCGTCTCAACGCATTGAAAAAACTCAAAGCCAATATCGATACGGAAAATTCTATCCATACGGAGAAATATAAGGTGCGCCTTGCCCGGGGCACGTCAGCAGATCCAGCAAATGCAGACAAGGATACCTTTGAGCTTCCACCCGAAGCCGTGCTGGCGAAATTGCAAAAGGCATTGACCTCAAAAAATCCCAAAGCCCACTATTATGTAACGGTTCCTACCTATATCATGGGCATTTCAAGAAGACTGCTACCAACGAAGCTGCTTGACAAAATCTTGCGTGCCAATGGTGGCTAGCTAAAGACCTTCAGGAGACCCCATGTCCGCCATTTTGCCCAGTCTGGTCCCTATTGCCCTGATCATCGTTGCCATCGTGCTGGTCATGGGACTTCTCAATATGCTCAAGGGCAACAATCCCAATCGCTCGCAACAACTCATGCGCTGGCGCGTCATCGCACAGTTCGTCGCAATCATCCTGATCATGCTCACTATTTATGTGACATCAGGAGGTTAAAACCTCCCGTTTTTAACTCTCACGGCTGTATACCTCTTACCGGCGGTTCCTCGCTTTGCTCGGGCCTGCGAGAGCACGCACTTTCGCACGAATCCTGATCCGAAAAGTCTGCAACTTTTCGGGGATACGCAGTGCGCTTGCCTATCGGCCGTCGCAAAAGGAAGGATTTCCTTTTGCGGATTCTTTTCCCTCACAAATCTCTCAAGGATAAAAGAAGTCGGTGAAAGCATCGCGCTTTTACCGGGAACCGACAGGTGACCGCAGCTTGGCTGCGCACTCCCATAGGCCCTGATCATCAGATCAGGAATAGCCGCGAGGGGCATAAAGCCGCGAGATAAAATATGTTTCCCACGGCTAAAATCTGCGCATCCATCCCCAAACTCCAATTCCTTTGCATTTGATCAACTATTTTATTGTCATGATAGGTCAATAACTGAAGTGATTCAGGTGCGATAAAAGAATGATGGGAGTGGTAGTGGATGGCCCGTATTCTTCTGACAGAAGATGATGATGGGGTTCGCATGTTTGTCCAGCGGGCATTGATGATGGATGGTCACGATGTCGAAATCGCTGAAGACGGCATGGATGCCATGGATGTGCTGAACGAGCAGGACGGTGATTTTGATTTGTTGCTGACAGATATCAAAATGCCGATGATGGATGGCATTGCTCTTGCAAAATCAGCTTCCAAAGATTGGCCAGAGATGACCATCTTGATGATGACCGGCTTTGCCGATCAGCGCGAGCGTTGCGAGAAATTGGCAGTTCACATCCATGATGTGGTGCCAAAGCCCTTTTCGCTGGCGGAAATTCGCAAAGCCGTCAAGGACGCTTTGTCCGGTACGGTGGTAGCACCGCAATCGCTGAGCGCAAGCATGCTGAACTAGGTCGAACACATCATGTGTTTCAAAAAGGATGGCTCTTAGCCATCCTTTTTTATTGGAATTTAATACCTCTTACCGGCTATTCCTCGCTTCTGCTCGGGCCTGCGAGAGCACGGGCCATCCTTGCCGATACGCTTATCATCTCGCTTTGGCTCGATCAGCTATCGCTTCCCGATGAAAACCAAGTGTTTTCATCGAATTCTTTTCCCTTGAGAGCTTGGCGAGGGAAAAGGACCCAGAAAAGAAAATCCTTTCTTTTCTGACGGCCGACAGGCAAGCGCAAAGCGCACTCCCGTAGGCCCTGATCATCAGATCAGGAATAGCCGTGAGGGGAATAGAGCCGTGAGAGGTAGCTTATGCCAACCAATCCGGAATCTTATCCAGTGCCAGCATCTCTTCATAAGTTGGCCGCTCACGGATCACATGCCACTGATCTCCATTGACCAGAACTTCTGGCACCAATGGCCGGGTATTATAGGTGTTGGCTTGAACCGCACCATAGGCGCCGGCAGACATCACAGCGATCAGATCACCGGACTGCATCTGCGGTAAAGGCCGATCAAGCGCCAGATAATCACCTGTCTCACAAACCGGACCAACAATATCGACATTGGAGGTCGGGGTATCAAATCCTGGTTCAGTGATTGGGCGAATATCATGCCATGCGTCATAAAGCGTTGGGCGAATCAGATCGTTCATCGCCCCATCAACAATGACAAAAGTCTTGCCTTCTCCGTCCTTGCGATACACCACTTCGGTGACCAAAATACCAGCATTGCCGGCAATCAGGCGGCCTGGCTCGAAATAGACTTTGCAATCCAGATCGCGAACATGCTTTTTCACGGTCTCCGCATAATCACGCGGCAGTGGCGGAGGTGTCTGGCTGGACTGATAGGGAATACCCAAACCGCCACCCAGATCAACATGGTCGATATCGTGACCTTCTGCACGTAACGTCTTGACCAGATCACCAAGGCGCTCAAATGCTGAATCGAACGGCTCCAACTCGGTAATCTGACTACCGATATGCATATCAATGCCGGTTACCTTGATACCGGGGAGCCTGGCAGCATGGGCATAAACATCCTTTGCCTGCTTCCAGGGAATACCGAACTTGTTCTCGGACTTACCAGTTGAGATCTTGGCATGAGTTTTCGCATCAACATCCGGATTGATACGCAGGGAAATCCGCGCTTCCTTGCCAAGGGCATTTGCCACTTCACTCAGCAAATCCAGCTCGGGCTCGGATTCTATATTGAAGCAAAGAATCTCCTGTTCCAAAGCAAAGGTCAGTTCACGTCGGGTTTTACCCACACCGGAAAACAGGATCTTGCTGGCTGGAATGCCCGCCGCCAAAGCGCGACGCAATTCACCTTCCGAGACAACATCTGCACCAGCACCCAAACGCGCCAAGGTCTTCAATACCGCAAGATTGGAATTGGCTTTCATCGCATAGCAAACAAGTGAAGGTACATCACCAAAAGCTTCGCTGAAGACCTTGAAATGACGTTCCAAAGTCGCACTGGAATAAGCATAGAAAGGTGTACCGATTTTTTCTGCCAATTCAGGAATGGCAACATCTTCGGCATACATGACACCGTCTTTATAATCGAAATGGTGCATGACTAAATCCCTCTCGTCACGGCCTGTACATACAGGACATCAAGTCCGGCCAAACCTTTTTCGGCCATCTCGTCTCTTGGAAGTGGCTACAAATGTGTAGAACGCGAACCGGCAACAACGATTATAGTAAACCGTCCAGAATGAAGCGATCATCCGGTGCCTTGGTTGGCACAGGTTCAACCACCTGCCCATCTACCTTGCCATCAACCACGTCTGGATCGACAGGATCGGTTTGGACATTGGTATTGCTGGTTGGAGCCACAAGAGGGCCTTTTTGTCCGCAGCCAGACACGGCCATACCCAATACAGCCAGAACAACCAATGTCAGTCGTTTGGAAGAAGCAGAAATCAAAGCCATCCGGGCAGCTCCTTGAGAATATATGCTGGTTTTCCCAGCTTATGGATCTGAAATTCCAGATCCTGCAAAGACTTGCCAGAATGTAGCACATTCCGGCAAGCCCATTGGAATTAGAAACGACTATTGCTTAGCTGCCAGGTCTTTTTCAAGCACTTTCAACCAACGTTTTGCCTGTTTGCGGACATTCTGAGGGGCGGTGCCGCCATATGAGACACGGCTGCGCACCGATTTGTCGACAGAGAGAACCGTGAACACATCTTCGGTGATAGTCGGCTCAACAGACTGCATGTCTTCCAGAGTAAGGCGATGCAGCTCAATATTACGCTCGGATGCCATGGCCACGAGACTGCCGGTTACATGGTGAGCATTACGGAATGGCATATCGAGATTGCGCACCAACCAGTCAGCAAGATCGGTTGCCGTTGAATATCCAGAACCAGCAGCTTTCTTCAACTCTTTCTTGTTCGGCTCCAAATCCTTGACCATACCGGTCATGGCCGCAATGCAAAGAGACAGATTCTGCAAAGCATCAAATGCTTGCTCCTTGTCTTCCTGCATATCCTTGGAATATGTCAGCGGCAGACCTTTCATCACGATCAGAAGAGCATTCAGCGCGCCAATGATACGGCCAACCTTGGCACGAACCAGTTCGGCAGCATCAGGATTACGCTTCTGCGGCATGATGGAAGAGCCGGTAGAGAATTTGTCAGAAAGCTTCACGAAACGGAACTGGGCGGAAGACCAGATGACCAGTTCTTCAGCAAATCGGGACAGATGCATGGCGCAAATGGATGCAGCAGAGAGGGCTTCCAGAGCAAAATCACGATCAGACACACCATCAAGGCTGTTGGCGGTAGGACGATCGAAGCCAAGAGCTTCAGCCGTCATGTGACGATCAATAGGGAAAGAGGTACCCGCCAGCGCCGCACAGCCCAATGGGCTCTCATTCATGCGTTTGCGCGCATCACGGACACGGCCACGATCGCGGCCCAGCATTTCCACATAAGCGAGCATATGATGGCCAAAGGTTACCGGCTGCGCACTTTGCAAATGGGTGAAGCCTGGCATCACCACGCCTGCATGCTCGGCTGCCTTTTCGACAAACACCATCTGCAATTCAGCCAGCTGAAGATCCAGCGTATCCATGGTGTCGCGAACCCAGAGGCGGAAATCGGTCGCCACTTGATCGTTGCGAGAGCGAGCGGTGTGCAAACGGCCCGCACTTGGGCCAAGTAAATCTGCAAGGCGGCTTTCCACATTCATGTGGATGTCTTCCAGTGCACGCGAAAAAGTGAATTCCCCGTGTTCGATCTCATCCTGTATCTTATCGAGGCCATCTGTGATGGCCTTGGCATCGTCGTTGGAGACGATACCCTGATGAGCCAACATCGCCACATGGGCTTTGGAGCCGGTAATATCTTGAGAATAGAGTTTTTTGTCAAAATCGATGGAAGCGTTGATTTCTTCCATGATGGCATCAGGACCTTCCGAGAAACGTCCCCCCCACATTTTGTTGCTCATTGTTACCGTCTACCTACGTCAACGGGTCATTGTAAGGGCCGCTATCAACAGCGGATGGAACAATGACCGACAAGAAAATCACATGCTGCATTTTTGCTTCATTTGGCAATATATAGTGCATCCTGATTGTCTGCCTAGAGGAAGGATCCAGCCAGAATGACCAAACTTACCCCACCAGTCAGCCCGACAGCTATTCAACACCACAGATTTGGCCAAAATCTGGCGCGTGCCAGCCGGGGACTGGCAACAGCATGTCTGGCGGTATACGTGATCTTTGGGGCATCTGGCAATGCGCAATCCGCAGAGCATTGCACCGCATCCAAGACTCTTGCACAGACTATTAAACCAATGGTGGGTGGAGCCATTGCTGCATTGCAGATTTCCCCTCGCCCAGGCGACATGAGTGAGCTGACCTTCAATGACGCAAATGGCGAGGCCAAAACCATTGCTGATTTCAAAGGCAAGGCCATCCTGCTCAATCTCTGGGCCACCTGGTGCCCACCCTGCAAAAAGGAAATGCCGGATCTTGATGAGCTGCAGGCCAAGCTGGGCAGCGACAGTTTCGAAGTTGTAGCTGTCAATATCGATCGCAAGGGACCGGAAAAAGCCATGGCCTTTCTGGATGAGATCAAGACCGAGCATCTGGCGCTTTATTCAGACAAGAGCATGAAGATCTTCCACGACCTGAAAAAACAAGGCCTTGCTTTCGGCATGCCAACCACTTTGGTTCTGGACAAGGAAGGGTGCGCTGTTGGCTATATGGCCGGCCCCGCCGCTTGGTCCGACGATAAGGCCGTTGCTCTGCTACAAACAGTGATTGACAACAAATAGGCCAGAAATGCATTGATGCCCTCCCTCACCATCCGTCACGGTATCCTTGTGGGCGGTTTGGGGAGGAAAAGGCTCGGTTCAAGATTTTTAAAACAAAATTCCAATAAAATAGGCCGGAAAATCCGACCTATTTTGCTTCATGCAGAAATATCAATCGCACCACCCAATCCGGGTGGTGGAGGCGGTGGACTTGATGGGGCCTTAGCGGCTGGTGCCGCATTGGCCGTTGCCGCGGGTGCTGATGGTGCAGGACTTGGCGCAGCAGCAGCTCCATGACCGCCAGCACAGCTGGCACAACCCGATACTCCAGACATATAATACTCCTCGACTAAAACACTTGCCGCCTTACGGTGCTGGATCGTGGTTAACCGAAGTTGAAGAACAGCTCGCGACCTGATCACAAATCTGTGTGAACTTCAGGATTTCTGCCAAAAACAACAAAACCCGGCATAACCGGGTTTTGTAAAATCATACATTTAAATGCAAAGGCATCAGGCCTTGATGTTGACTGCTTTACCCATTCCTGCTGGCGCAGCTGCATCATTTTGCTGACCTTGCTGAACCAGCTTATCGAGAAGTCCAGCCATGGCATTGTCTGAATTTTGTGCCATCTTGGCCAAAGTTACACCAAGATCCATTTTTCCTTGTGCAGCGTTTGTATAGGCAACAGAAGCACCAAGAGAAGCAACATTGGACATAATCGGCTCCAGATATCATCAATCGAGATCAATCTGACGAGAGACTACCATTCATCCCCTTAAAACGTAGTTAAGAAGTGATAACCGGAACCAAGACAATTTGAACGAGTAAAATATAGAAAAGGCCGCCAGTTGGCGACCTTTGAAACGGTACTGTGATTGGCCTTAATCTCGACTTTAACGGGTCGGGATTGGCGTCTCGCCTCGGTAATCGTAGAAACCGCGCTGTGTCTTGCGACCCAGCCAGCCCGCCTCGACATATTTGACCAACAGCGGACAAGGACGATATTTGGTGTCAGCCAGACCATCATAAAGAACCTGCATGATGGAAAGACAAGTATCCAAACCAATGAAGTCGGCCAATTGCAACGGCCCCATTGGATGATTGGCGCCCAAACGCAATGCGGTATCAATGGCTTCGACGGTACCAACACCTTCGTAAAGAGTATAGATGGCTTCGTTGATCATTGGCAGCAAGATGCGATTGACCATGAAGGCAGGGAAATCTTCGGATACGGCAACAGTTTTACCAAGATTGTCAGCAAACTGCTTTGCGACCGCAAAAGTAGATTCATCTGTCGCAATACCGCGCACCAGTTCGATCAACTTCATCATCGGAACCGGGTTCATGAAGTGAATGCCAATGAAATGCTCTGCTCGGTCGGTCGATGCTGCCAAACGGGTGATGGAAATGGAAGAGGTATTGGATGCAATGATTGCATCCGGACGAATGATAGGTGTGACGGCAGCGAAAATCTTGCGCTTAACGTCTTCATTCTCGGTTGCGGCTTCAATAACCAGATCCACATCGGCAAGAGACTCCAATGCTACATTGGCCTTGATCTTGTCCAACGCATTATTCTTCGTCTCTTCAGAAACCTTGCCGGAAGCTACCTGACGAGCCAGATTGCCCTGAATGGTCGCCATAGCTTTATCGAGATTCTCTTGAGAAATATCGTTGAGAATCACATCATAGTTCGATAGGCCGCAGACATGAGCAATTCCATTGCCCATCTGGCCTGCGCCGATAATTCCGATTTTTTTGATTTCTGAAACCATGTGTATCACCAGTTGCCATAAATATGGCCGAATGAATGCGGGGTGGCCCTAGAGGTGGGTCCTAATACCAGTCCGTGACTGGTCGTTCTAATCGCGGGAGGAAGAACAGAGCCAGCCGGAAATGTCCGAAAGCGATACTGGCAGACTTTTACTCATTTCGCAAATGCGAAAAGAAGAAAGGGCGCGGATACCGCGCCCTTTTACATCAATTTTACAGTGCTTTTTCGAGCTCTGGAAGGACATCGAAGAGATCGGCAACGAGGCCGTAATCTGCGACCTGAAAGATCGGGGCTTCTTCGTCCTTGTTGATGGCAACGATGACCTTGGAATCCTTCATGCCAGCCAGATGCTGAATAGCACCAGAGATACCACAAGCGATGTACAGCTCAGGGGCAACCACCTTACCAGTCTGGCCAACCTGCAGATCGTTTGGCGCATAGCCCGCATCAACCGCAGCACGGGAGGCACCGATGGCCGCCCCCAGCTTGTCAGCAACAGGAGTAAGAACCTCCTTGAACTTCTCTTCGGAGCCCATTGCACGGCCACCGGAGATGATGATCTTGGCAGACGCCAGTTCCGGGCGATCGGACTTGGACAGCTCTTCACCAGCATAAGCTGAGATGCCTGGAGCATCAGCAAGACTTGCTGCTTCAACTGCGGCAGATCCATCATTGCCAGCAGAGGCAAAGGTCGCAGTCCGAACAGTGATGACCCTCGTTGCATCAGTGCTCTTCACGGTCTGAATAGCGTTACCGGCATAGATCGGGCGCTCAAAAGTATCAGCGGATACCACTTTGGTGATGTCAGACAGCTGCATCACGTCCAGCAACGCTGCCACACGTGGCATGAAGTTCTTGCCGTTGGCGGTGGAAGCCGCAACAATCGCATCATAATCACCAGCCATGGCGACAATCTGAGCAGCCATTGGCTCGGCCAACTGATGCTCCAGCTCATCGCTTTCAGCAACAATCACTTTGGTAGCACCAGACAGTTTGGCAGCTTCCTCAGCCACTGCACCGCAATCTTTACCAGCCACCAACACATGCACGTCGGCACCCAATTGGACAGCGGCAGTCATCGCCTTGGTGGTCGCATCATTCAAAGCCGCATTGTTATGTTCGGCAATCAAAAGGGTCGTCATATCTCTATCTCCTCAATCTGCCTTACAGAACGCCAGCTTCGTTTTTCAGCTTGTCGACCAGCTCGGCGACATCTGCCACCTTGACACCAGCCTGACGGGCTGCAGGCTCAACGGTGGAGAGAACTTCCAGACGTGGAGCAATATCAACGCCATAATCAGAAGGCGCTTTGGTGTCCAAAGGCTTCTTCTTGGCTTTCATGATGTTCGGCAAAGACGCATAGCGTGGCTCATTGAGGCGCAGATCAGTAGTAATCACCGCTGGCATGTTCAGCTCGACCTTCTGCAGACCGCCATCGATCTCGCGGGTGACAGTCACTTTGCCTTCGCCAAGCTCAACGTCAGAAGCAAAGGTGCCCTGGGGCCAGCCAAGCAGAGCTGCCAGCATCTGGCCGGTCTGGTTGCTATCATCATCAATGGCCTGCTTGCCAAGAACAACCAATTCTGGGGCCTCGATAGCAACAACGCCCTTCAGCAATTTGGCAACGGCCAATGGCTCAACGGTTTCATCCGTCTTGATCAGGATCGCACGGTCTGCGCCCATCGCCAACGCAGTGCGCAGAGTTTCCTGAGCCTGCTGCGGGCCAACCGAGACAACAACAATCTCGGATGCCTTGCCAGCTTCCTTCAGACGAATGGCCTCTTCAACCGAGATCTCATCAAACGGGTTCATCGACATCTTGACGTTCGCAAGTTCAACGCCAGAGCCATCGGCTTTAACACGGATCTTAACGTTGTAGTCAACAACCCGCTTTACGGGTACCAGAATCTTCATCGAGTATGTCTCCAAAGTGAGCACAAAGTGCCCCAATCGTATTTTCGATGCGCTGACTTGCCCTTGCAGATCAACAAGCCGCGCATTTGAGTCCCGGATGGTCGGACAGGACGGTATTTCCTCTCTTGCCCGGTGTCAACGGTCCGTGAGTCGGAGTGCTATGAGAAAATATTATGATGCTCCTGCTTTTCTCACAGCTTTGATGCCGCAGACCCGACAATTGAGAAGAATATCAGGCCTTATCTTCCCAATATCCATCCAAAAGCGACACATTGGTGCGTTTCATGACGGGGATCAGCAATGCGCCGAAAACCGCTCCACCAATATGAGCCCACCAAGCAACCCCACCTTCAGAATCAAGCCCAACATTTATAAACTGCAAGATCAGCCAGCCACCAAGACAAATGTAGGCAGGAACACGTAACGGGATTCGTCCAAGAAACAATCCCCATATCTTGATATTGGGATGAAGCATCAAATACGCAGCCACAATTCCCGATGTTGCTCCGGATGCACCAATCAGCGGAACCGGAGATCCCCAGCTAGCTACAATATGAAATGCGGCTGCTCCCATTGCGCAAAGACAATAGAAGAGCAGGAACCTGAAATGTCCCATGGCATCTTCGACATTGTCGCCAAATACCCAAAGAAAGGCCATATTTCCAAGAAGATGCATCCAGTCCGCATGCAAGAAAGCATAGGACAAAGGAGCCGTCAGCAAAATCGGATCTGACAGGATCAGACCGACGGCTTGAAAATCTGAGAACTGCCGAGGAATCAAACCGAAAGCAAGGGCATAATCCTGCAGTACCAATCCCGCGCTACCAGAATTGGTCAGCAAGAAGATCAGCACATTCAAAGCAATCACGCCAAGCGTGACGAATTGCAGGCGAACATGAGTTAGTGAGTTTTTGTCATGCAAAGGGATGAACATAGCAGAACCCTATCGGTCAGATAGCTAAAACAGAAAACCTATCGGGTCTTACCCGGTACCCATAAGATATCCTCACGCCCCTTGTCGTTGGTCCAACGAGCTGCCACAAAGAAAAAATCAGATAGTCGATTGATATATTTAATGGATTGAGGGGAAATATTTTCTTCTTCGATCGCTGCCAATTCCGTAACCAGGCGCTCTGCACGGCGCGAAACTGTCCGAGCATGATGCAAATGCGCCGAAGCAGCACTGCCACCAGGCAGAATGAAACTCTTCAACGGATCAAGATCGGTATTCAGCTGATCGATTTGTCCCTCCAGCCGCTCAACCTGACTATCCAGAATTCGCAAAGGCTCGTAAGGCAGCTCCTCTCCGTTATCAGGCGTTGATAGATCCGCCCCCAGATCAAACAGATCATTCTGAATATCTGACAACATGGCATCCAGTTCTGCAAATTCCGCCATGTACAAACGGGCCAAACCCACGATGGAGTTGGTCTCATCCACCGTGCCATAAGCATCGACCCGCAAATCATGTTTGGCCCGACGCTCGCCATTTCCAAGCATCGTCGTACCTTTATCTCCCGTGCGGGTATAGATCTTATTGAGTTTGACCATTATTGGCCCCTTTTCTGACTGAAGAGCGTAAACACAGGAATGCAGGCAAAAGAAAAAGCGCATTTGTTTCCAAATGCACTTTATCAAACGTCTCAGCCTTATCAATCCATCCGAATGACAGGATGGATGGATCAACAAAGGACCATATGATCAGAATTTGTATCCGACACGTCCACCGACATGGGTCAATCCATGGTTCCATGTACCAAGGCCGGCATTTGAGAGATGTTCCACAGTCAACATGAAGCGATAATTATCGTAATCGAAACCAATGGAAGCGGTTTCTCGGAACAGAGCACGGGTACCAAGTGGCTCGCGCTTAGGATCGGTATCTTTCAAATTGCCATCATGAACAGCACCGCCGAAGCTGGCCTCAATAAAGACGGGACCCCAGATTGGATATAGCCAGCTAAGACCAACATAACCATAGCTGGTGTCACCTGCAGTATTCACCGATCCACCGATATGAGGACGCGGTGTCAGAAGCACATTCAGGAAGGACTTGTCTTCAGCATCACCCCAAAGTGGTGAGAAAAGCACCTCACCCTGGATATCGACAGAACCCTTTTCGCGTCTGTCAACATCATGAGCGAGAACGCCCATACGCAGTTCGCTGATGAAAGGACTGGGTGATGACAATGCAGACCCATAGTCTGCGGCATGAACCAACCCAGAACTTGCCATCAACAGACCAGCCGTCAAAAAAAGTGTTTTGCGCATACCCAATCCCATTCAGTCAATATCGTCGCGATACTCAGTCAAGATCCTGTTTACTGGAACACGAAGAAGTTTGCCACAAAAACCTGAGGTTAATTCAAAACTGGCAGCGAAGCGTGATATTTGCGTAACAGAGGGTCAATTTACCCCGTGAACACTCGGGCTTATTTAGTCTTCCGGGTTCAGATATCCCACGAACGGCACTTCACGATATGCATGCCCCTTATCCATACCATAACCAACGACAAATTCATCAGGGCATTCAAAACCAACATAGTCGCCATCAATCTTTGCTACACGCTTACCTGGTTTATCCAGCAAGACAGCCACATCGGCCCGACGAGCACCCCGTTCATTCAGCAATTGCTTGGCAAAAGCCAGCGTTCGTCCGGATTCCAGAATGTCGTCGATCAGCAGAACATCACGCCCTTCGACGAGTGTCTCAATATCCCGCACAACACGTACATTCCCGGTTGATTTCGTTCCACTGCCATAGCTGGAGAGCGACATGAATTCGACTTCCAGCGGAACGCCTGCCCGATATAAAGATCGCAACAAATCCGCGGCAAAGACAAAGCTACCTTTGAGCACTGCAATCACGAGCAGATTCTCGTAGCCCGCATTGGCGATTTCCTCTGCCAGATCTGCATTGCGTTTGGCCAATGTATCCTCGTCATAGAGGACATGGATAATGTCAGTCATGAAGATCTGATCGTCCGTTTCTCTCGAAAACTCCGAATTCACCTGAAATCATCGTAGCAGATATCAGAAAACCCAGAGTTTTTCATATAACCAGAGTCCGAAAAAATTTCGGCGGTCAACATCAGACCCTGGTACCTATTTGGAGGGAGTCACTCGCAAAGAAATCTGCTTCGCCTGGACCGGAGCCGCCACCTGAGAAGAGACCGTCTTGCTCTCTCCTGGCCCCAAGCCAACTCCCTCTGGTTCCAATGACCATGAATATAGCTCTATGCCGTCCTTGCCAAGCACTGAAAGCTCCACTTTTGGCAATAAAACCGGCTCTCCCCCAGCATTCACAAGATCAGCCTCAACAGATATCACGGGTGTGCCGGATTTTTGTTGCAACCGAGCAGAGACACCACGCAAGGAAACCCCGCTGAGATTGACCTCCATTCCCAACATGGAATAAAGACCGGCAAAATCCGGAGACAAGCGAACAAATGTGGCTGGCATTGCAAAAAAGCCCACAATTAACATAAGACTCGCGACCAAAGCACCACCACCGCTTAACCAATAGAGGCGATCATTCTTGCCATCGCCGGCAGTTTTGTTTTTCGCACGGCCTTTCGAGTGCCGCTTTTTACGAACAGCAGATTCTATATCCTGGCCGGTTTTGCCTTTCCCTTTTGCGACAGCTTTTTGTGCTTCAAAAGCATCTGCATCCATCATGTCAACAACGGGGCTATCCTGATCTGATCTCTCTGACATTGCCGCTTGGGTTACATCAATCTCGGGCGCAGAATCATCCTCTCCAAACAAAGCATCAATGTCGCCCTGGCTTTGCTCCTCTCCACTATCAGAAGGATTATCAAACAATGCATCAATATCGCCCTGGCTTTGTTCTTCCCCCCCATCAGAAGGACTGTCAAACAATGCATCAATATCGTCCTGGCTCTGATCATCCCCGCCGCCCGAGGGGCTATCGAACAGAGCATCGATATCATCCTGGCTCTGGTCTTCACCAGCACCTGAAGCGCTGTCAAACAAAGCGTCTATATTGTCCTGGCTTTGTTCTTCGCCGCCAGAAACCATATTCTTTACATCGTCCTGACTGGTATCCAGTGCTTGCTCCAGACTTTTGGCATCATCAGCTTCCGACTTGGCCAACCAGGTATCACCGCAATTGGCACATCGTACTTTGCGACCGTTTTCCCCCAGATAATTGTCTGGAACCTGATAAGAAGTAGTGCAGTTGGGGCAGGTAATCTTCATGGAAACAGCGCCGCGTTTGACCGATCGACATCAAGCCGTCGATATTTTTCTTTTCCGAATCATCCACAATATAGATTATCAACAACTGGCGCTTTGCCAAGACAGATGCAATCAGGCAATCTCATCCCAATCTTATACGGGAGCGACAGCTTTGATTCGGTTTGAAAATGTAGGATTGCGCTATGGTGTCGGTCGCGAAGTGCTCCGCGATGTCTCCTTTGACATCGGCCCCAACTCCTTCCAGTTTCTTTCCGGTCCTTCCGGTGCGGGAAAAACGTCTCTCTTGCAGCTGATGTTTCTATCATTGAAGCCAAATAGGGGATTGATCAGGGTCTTTGGCAAAGATACTGCACGCCTTGATCATGATGAGTTGGCAGAGTTACGTCGCAATATCGGCTTTGTCTTTCAGGAATTTCGGCTTCTCAATCACCTGACTACATTTGAGAACGTTGCCTTGCCTTTGCGCGTGCAAGGACTGTCCGAGCAGGATTACAGAACAGACGTGAAGGAATTGCTGCAATGGGTGGGACTTGGCCATCGCATGCATGTCTATCCACCCGTCATGTCTGGTGGCGAGAAGCAACGAGCGGCCATCGCACGTGCCCTCATTTCCCGTCCGAAACTACTCTTGGCTGATGAGCCTACCGGTAACGTCGACCCCATTCTGGCACGCCGACTGCTCCGTTTGTTCATCGAACTGCATCGTTCTGGAACTTCTATCGTCATTGCCACCCACGATACCGGTCTCATGGATCAAATTCAGGCTCGTCGAATTGTGCTCAATGACGGCGCTTTGTTCATTTATGATTGATGGAGTCCGTTCATGATCAATACTCCATCCAATACCCAGAATTTGTCACAGGGTTCAGGACCGAACCTTGGTCCAAACGGCAACATCCCTCCCATGCCCTCTGCTTCGACACCACCTCCAATGCCGTCATCCGAACAAAGTGGTGGTATATCTCACGAGCGCTCCAGCAACCCCTTTGCCATTGGCAAAAGACCCGGTCCAATCGTTCCCAAAGGAACAATTGCCGGCCACGCTTTGGTACTAGTTATCGCAATCATGAGTTTTTTGGCCGCCCTCACAGTTGCTGCGGTGACAATGATTTCGAGTGCGACTCGTGACTGGCAAAGCGATATTGGCCGAGGTGCAACCATTCAGATTCGCCAAATTGATGGTATCGATATCGAAGCCCAGTTGGCCAAAGCCATCGAAATCGCCCGAGCCAGCCCCGGCATTGGTGAAGCCACGGCATTGAGCATCGCTGAATCCAGTGCCTTGCTGGAACCTTGGTTGGGGCTTGATCTTGCATTTGACGATTTACCAATTCCAAGACTGATCGAGTTGACGATTACCAATCCCTCCGATGTCGATTTCATTGGGCTATCTTCCAGACTACAAGCTGAGGTCAAAGGAGCAATTCTCGACAACCATCGTTTCTGGGTTGAACGCCTTCGCTCCATGGCCGAAACCGCCATTCTGATTGGCTTCACAATTTTATTTCTGGTGCTTGCAGCAACGGTACTTACTGTCATCTTCGCCACCCGTTCCGCGATGGCAGGTAATCAGGAAACAATAGCAGTCCTTCATTTTGTTGGAGCCAGCAACCGTTTCATCGCTTCAGAATTCCAACGCAAATTCTTCACTCTTGGTCTGAAAGGCAGTTTGGCAGGTGGGTTGTTTGCTATTTTGACTTTCGTGATTTTCCAGCTTCTGCTTTCCAATGACACTGCAAGTGCAGCGGCCGATCAGATGCAGGCACTTCTGGGCGTAATCGAGCTGGATTTATCAGCCTATCTCGCAACGCTCGGGTTGACATTTGTCATTGCGATTCTCACAGCGATAACAACAAGATTGACGGTGATGAAGACTTTGAGCAAACTGCATTAACATGCGACGACTGCTCAACGATCATGACCGGCTAGAAAAAGACACACTCATCTGGCATGTTTCATGTCATTCTTGGAACAAGGATGAATCACTTAACCGATGGCAGAACGCCTTATCTTGGGGATCCAAAGACAGAAATGTCAGATCACACAACAGCCAGTGCCCCTTTTGCTTCTCCATCCAACCTGTCACCACCCAACGGCAAGACAGGCACTCCTTCTCTTGCGCCCAAAACTCCGGGCAGTCATCGTAATCTCTTGAGATGGCTTTTGGCATTTGCGGTTCTAGGCTTGTGTCTATGTGCCCTGTTGATCTGGGGCTTTTTGCTTTTCGCGTCCAACGCCCTGCAGACCCGCTCAAACCTTCCCGACAAAGCCGATGCAATCGTTGTTGTAACCGGTGGCAAAGGACGACTTGAAGCAGCGGGCTCTTTATTTGCGAAAGGTCTTGGCGACAAGTTGCTGATCTCAGGAGTTCATCCCAAATTCAAACTTGGTCATTTACCTAGCAATCTGAAAATCAGTAGTGAGAAACGAAGCTGCTGCATTGAGCTCGACCGCCGTGCTCTGAACACGGTGGCCAATGCAACCCAAACCGCTCAGTGGGCTCAGAAGCATGGTTATGACAATCTGATCGTCGTGACCAGTGCTTACCACATGTCACGTACCATGCTGGAAATGCGACGCGCTTCACCTGATATTACCTTCCAAAGCTATAGTGTACCGCATACAAACAATGAGACATTCAGGCGACGGATAAGCAAACCGGATACACTCAAACTCCTCATCAAGGAATATGGCAAACTCCTTTTGGCCTTTTTCCAGTTAAGCGGCGAGCGTCTGGCGAAATGAGGATGGACACAGCGCCATTTTTCGCACATAACGAGCAAAATCCACGACGATGTGAGGAAATGAAACATGCTGTTTCTCCGCTCCGCCCTGTTTAATACAGCATTTTACCTCAATACGGCCTTTCTGGTAGCGATCTGCATGATCACCTTTGTTCTCCCACGGTACTATATCATTCAAGTCATTCGCTTCTGGGGCACCTCCACCGCTTGGCTGTTTAAAGTCATCGTCGGCGGAACCGTCGAGTTTCGAGGTAAGGAAAATATCCCGGAAGGTGGGATTATAATGGCCTCCAAGCATCAAAGCGCTTGGGAGACTGCAGCTCTCCTTCCTTTGGTCAAAGATCCTGTCTACATTTTCAAACGCGAACTGCAGCATATTCCCTTTTTCGGCTGGTGTTCTATCAAAGCTGGTATGATTCCTATCAACCGTGGTCAGAAATCGAAAGCGCTGAAGCAGATGCTCAAACGCGCCAAGGAAGAAATTGCAGACGACCGCCAAATCATCATCTATCCGGAAGGAACCCGTCGTCCTGTTGATAGCGAACCACAATATAAATTTGGCATCACCTCTATCTATCAAATCCTGAAAGTGCCTTGTGTTCCGGTTGCCCTCAATTCCGGCCTTTTTTGGCCACGCCGCAGCTTCATGCGTTATCCTGGTAAGATGATCGTTCAGATCCTTCCCCCGATTGAACCAGGTTTGAAAGGGCAAGAATTTTTCGACACACTTACGGAGCAGATTGAAAGCACATCCAATGCATTGCTCGCAGAAGCAAGAGAAGAAGATCGCCCCTATCTAGCACCCAAGAGCCAATCATAAAATCAACATATTGTATTTACCTAAAAGCTATACTACATAATGTAGATCTTTCTAAGCTTGATTCGGCTTGATTTATGTTCTATATTTGTTCCCATCGAGATGATGGAATGCAAGAAGCTGGCTAGGAATTTACATGAACCTTGGTCCGAAGAAAAAAACAAGCATACATGCTATCCTTCCCAATCGGTTTTGCTATTGGCAAGGGGAAGGCGGCCATTCCTATCTGTTTTCGCGTATTGAGCTTAAAGATTTGAGCAGTTTTTCTGATTGTGTGCTTCTTGTTTCAATTGAGGTAGGCAATCAGGCGCCAGATTTGTTATGGGTTGGTCATATTTCCAATCTGCCATCAACTATATCAAGCAATCTACAGTCCCAAGACAGCACTTCCATTGGCATCTATGTTCATCTTCTGGCTGGAAATATCAAAGGCCAAAAAGAAGTCATTGACGATCTATGCTACAATTGTGAGCGGACTGCACTGGAATCCGTCGCTTAAGCTTCTCTTTTTTAGTCCTTATCCGCAAGCCAATTTGTTGTAGCGTTAAAACTGCATGTCAAAACTAGAGCGTGAGGCGGATTTGCTGAATCTTTTGGGATTCCGCTTTTATAAGAAT
>ERZ794982.44-NODE-44-length-109843-cov-12.694866_pt1 | contig 109843 bp, 105 predicted proteins | sample MGYA00433071_ERZ794982 | MGnify/ENA primary metagenome ERZ794982 (study PRJEB30140, sample SAMN00862574) | bioreactor metagenome | study: EMG produced TPA metagenomics assembly of the Bioreactor inoculated with sediment Metagenome (bioreactor metagenome)...
TTATCTATTTTAACTTTTTACAGTTATCTTAGTTATGGGCTTTTTTTTTGCCTTCATTTTTGCCTTTTTTATCCTATATTTTTTACCTTCTTATTTTTATTATCCTTGCTTGTTTACCTTTTTACTTTTTTATTATTGTTTCTTATTAGAAGCCAGACAGTTTCTTTGTCTAATTAACATCATATTAAAATATAGTAGATATAATAAAGGATATTTAATAAGGAAAAATAATGAGTGATAGGCTACATGAAATAATTGGTCAAATAGGAATATTTCATAATGAATTTATTAAAAATGATAAGATTAAAGATGTTGATATTGTATTAGATGAACTAGCAAATGAAGAAGAGGATTTGTTAAATCATTATTGTAAACTTCTATTACAATATTATTTTCAAGAAAATGATATAGAAAATGTAAAAAAATTGCTTTTAGCAGGTTATAAATTTGATGTAATGATGGATGATGTGAAAGCTGCATTTTGTAATATAAAATCTGGAAAAGAAAATGTTATTGAGTTTTTAGATGAAAGTATTGTATTTTTAAAAGATACTAATTTTGAAAAGCCCTTAGAACAGATGTATAAATACTATAATTCAAGTGAAGAGAATAAAGTAAATTTAGAACATGCTATTTCTATTATTCAAAAGAATAGATATGTTTGTGCATATGCTTATAAAAATCAAAATAAGAAGTATGCAAAACTATTTTTAAATGAAGGTTTACTTGACAGTCTAAAAAGAGATTTGCCTTATTTATTGAAATAATACTTATATAAGCAATGTTGCTATTAAAGCTAGGTATAGTCCAATAACTATTACTAATAAAGCTGAAAAACTTAACATAACACACCTTTTGATTTAAAAGGTATATTATATTTTTAATAAGTAAAATTATTGTGACTTTTTACTCTAATTTTATAATGAATGGATAAATTTTGAAGATTATACATTTTAGTGATACTCATTTAGGTTTTAATGATTTAGATATTTTAAATAGTGATGGTATAAATCAGCGTGAAGTTGATTTTTATAAAGCATTTGATGATATAGTTCAAAGTATTATTAAGATTAAACCTGATTATATTATTCATACAGGAGATTTATTTCATAGAAGTAGTCCAAGCAATAGGGCAATTGCATTTGCCCTAGATAAATTTGCGTATTTAAATAGTTTGAATATACCTATTATTTTAATTGCAGGAAATCATTCTACTCCAAGAACTGTAACATCAAAACCAATTCTTTCAATATTTGATAATTTTAGTAATATTTACTGTGCTTACTCATCTAAATATGAAACTTTTGAATTTGATAATATTGTATTTCATACTATTCCTCATTTAAATGAGGAAAGTGGTATTTATAATGAACTTGATAAGTTAGAATCTTCTATTAACAAGTATAAAAAAAATATTATGATGTTACATTGTAGTGTTGGAGCTTCATATTTAATGAGTGAGTTTGGAGAGTTTGTTTACCCTAAAGATAAAGAGTATATTTTTGAGAAAATGGATTATGTAGCCCTTGGACATTGGCATGGATTTTCAAAAGTTGGAAAATATGAGAATGTATTTTATAGTGGAAGTAGTGAAAGGACTTCTTTAAATGATAAAAGAAACAACAAGGGATATATTTTAGTAAATCTAAATAATAGTTTAGAAGTTAATTTTAAACATATTTCAATTAGGCCTTTTTATAGTTTTGAGATTGATGGAAATGATTTTGAAAAAGAATTAAGTTCAATTGATAAATCAAATCTTAATGGAGCAATTATACAAGTTGTTATTAATAATTTGACAGCTTTAAAATCAATAGATATATCAAATCATCAAATTAAAGAGTATTTTACAAATTGTTTACAAGTTGTTGTCAAAAGAGAGTTTATAAAAGAAGAAGATTTTAAAGTTGATGATATACAAGCAATATCTTTAAAAGAGTATTTTACAGAGTTTTTAGAAGAGTATTGTGCAAAAGATGAATATGAAAGATTGAAATCTAAATCAGATGAACTTTTTGCTAAGTATGAGGAAAGTTATGATGATATTAACTAAACTTAGTTTGAAAAACTTCAAGAAATATAAAAATTTTGAAATAGACTTTTATGATGGACTTACTGGAATAATTGGAAAAAATGGAAGTGGAAAATCAACTATTTTTGAAGCAATATTATTTGCATTGTATGGGGAGCTTAAATCAAAAGGTTCAAAAGAACTTGTTAAAAATGTAAGAGCAAATAGTAAAGATGAATTAATTGTTTTACTTGAATTTGAGTTTGATAATCTTGATTATAAGGTAGTAAGAGAGTTTAGAGGAAAAAATTTAAATGCAATTGCAAAACTTTATAAAAATAATGAATTAATTGTAAATGGTGCAAAAGATGTAACTAGGTATATTATTAATATGACTAAAATGACAAAAGATGCGTTTTTAAATACACTATTTGCTTCACAAAAAGAGTTAACAAGTCTTAGTAGTTTAGATAATGAACATCGTAAAAAGATGATAAGAAAGCTTTTAGGATTAGAAAAAATTGATCAAATTGAGAAATTTTTAAAAGAAAGCATTTCAGATTTAAACAAAGAGATAAAGAGTTTTTCTTCTTTTTTATTAAATATTGAGCAAGTAGATGAATATGAAACACATATTAAAAGTTATCAAGAGTCATTAAAAATACTAAAAGAGAAAATCAATTTAAGAGAAGAACAAAAACAAAAACTTATAGATGAAGAAAAATCAATTAAAGAACAGCTAATTCGCTTTGAGAAGATAAAAGAACAAAAAAATGATTATCAAAATAAAATTAAACTTTATGAATCAAAATTAGAATCAACAATAAAAAATATAAATGAACTGCAAACTCAAAAAACTCAATTAGAAGCAAAAAAAGAAGAGTATAAAATAAAAAAAATTGTGAAAAATGAGTATGAAAAAATAGTAAATAACTTAAAACAACAAGATGATTTAAAAGAAAAATATTTAAAAAAAATCGGACTTATAAAAGAAAGAGATGAGTTAAGACTTGCATATAAAAAACAAAAAGATGAGATTAAGTTTTTAGAAGAAGAAATAGTAAATGTTAATTCTGTGCAATTAGAACAAAAAGAGCTAAAAGATAAAATAAAGTTGTATCAAAAACAGCTACAAGATAAAAAGATTGATGAACGAGAGCTTAGGGATAAAATAGCAGGAGAACAAAATCTAATTAAAGATACTAAATCAAAGATTCAAACTATTCAAAGTTTAGGTAAAAACTCTAAGTGTCCTACTTGTACTAGAGAACTATTAGATGATTATGATAAGGTTTTAAATTCATTATATGAGCTAATAGAAAAAACTTATGAAAAAAATATTTATATTTATGAATCTAAATTAGAAGAATTAAATAAAAGAATTGAAATAAAACAAGATGAGTATGATAAAACTGTATTAAAAGAGAAAGATATTCATTCAAAATTAAATATTTTAAACGAAAGAAAAAAAGATTTATTAAAAAGTAAATCATATTTAAATGATATAGAAACAAGAGGAAAAGGAAATAACGAAGCTATTGAAAAACTTCAAGAGTATGTATATGATAAAAAACTACATGAAGATATGATTGAAAAGTTTCAAAATTTAAAAGTTGAATATGAATATTTAATAAGTTTAGAAGCACAATTGCAAGGTGAAAATAAATTACTCATCTCTTTAAAAGAAGCAGTAAAAGAAAAAGAGTCTTTAGTTTTAAAAATAAGTCAATTGAAAAATGATGAAAAAGAGATATTATATGATGAGAATACTCATATTTTGTTGAAAAAAAATTTAGATGAAACTCTTAGAAAAAAAGATGATTTAACAGAATTACTTTATAATAAAAAACTTCAAGAATCAAAAATTAATGGTGAGATAAATAGTATAAATAACAGATTAAAAGAGAATGAAGAGCAAAAAATAAAACTTCAGGTTAAGATTGAAGATTTAAATGATTATACAAAATTAAAACTATCAATGGCTGAGTTTAAAACAAATATTAATTCAAAAATTGCTCCAAAAATATCTCAAATTGCATCAAATATGTATTCTAAAATTACAAAAGGGAAATATCAATTTATAGAGGTTTCAAATGATTTTGATTTTTATATATATGATGATGGAAAAAAATACCCAATTGAAAGATTTAGTGGTGGAGAGGTTGATTTAGCAAATTTAGTTTTAAGAATTGCTATTTCAAAAACTTTAATGGAATTAAATGGAAGCTCTCAAATTGGATTTTTAGCATTTGATGAAGTTTTTGGAAGTCAAGATGAAACTAGAAGACTAGAAATACTTGAGGCCTTTCATACAATAAAAGAACAATATAGACAGATATTTTTAATCAGTCATGAAACAGAAATTAAAGAGATGTTTGAAAGATTAATTGAAGTATAGAAGTAGATTATCTACTTCTATAAAAGAAAAAGTATTAGAAACTTTCCCAATCATCATTTGATGTATTATCTGAAAAATTATTATCACTTTTTATTCTCTTTTTTACTTTAGAGTTTTCTTTATTTTGAAAGTTATGATTTGTTCTGTTTTCTTCTTTTTCTATTGTGATACTATTTTTTCCATCAAAATCTTTTGCATCTGCATGTTCGATAATCATATTTGATATTTCAAGGGTTTTTTTAGCAATAACATCAGCTTGTGAAGCATTTTGTGCATTCTCTTGTGTTATTTTATCTAAGTTATTTACTACATCATTTATTTGAATCATACCTGTTGATTGTTCTTTACTAGCAATTGTAACATTGTCTATTAAGTCTAAAGTTTTATTAATATTTTCATTTAACTCTTCATACCCTGTAATCATATTATCAGCAACTTTTTTACCTTCAGTTGTTTTTTGTTGTGCTTGTTCAACTAAATCTTTAATTTGTTTTGCTGCTTCTGCACTTCTATTTGCAAGATTTCTTACTTCTTGAGCAACAACTGCAAAGCCTTTTCCAGCTTCACCTGCTGTTGCAGCTTCAACAGCTGCATTTAATGAAAGGATATTTGTTTGAAATGAGATTTGATCAATTACTGTAATTGCTTCTGTAATTGCATTAGTTTGATTATTTATATCTTCCATAGAGTTAGCTGTGCTATTTGCTAACTCTCTTCCTGATGATACAGAGTATTTAACTTTTTCACCATAACTAGCCATTTGAACAGTTGTTTCTGTATTATTTTTGATATTTGATGTTATCTCTTCTAAGCTTGCAGCTGTTTCTTCAAGTGATGTTGCTTGACTATTTGCAGCATTTGCAATTTGATCCATGTTTAAAGTTAGTGTATTTGCACTTTGATTAAGAACTAAGCCTGTTTTTTTATTTTCCACTAATGTTTCTGTAATCACATCTCTTAAAATATTTACATCATCCTCAAGTTCTTTTATTATACCCTCAAGGTTATTATCTTCAAGTTTTGGTTTAAAATCTAATTTTGAATAAGAATTAAGAACTGTCATAATATTTTCAAAGTTAGAATTTAACGTTTCAAGCATTTGATTTATAATATCTTTTAATTCACTTAAAGCAGGATTATTTGAATCTTCAGAAATTCTTGTATCCAAATGACCTTTATTAATCTTATTTGCAACTTCAATAGTATTTGCAATTAATCTTTTATCAGCTTGGATATTTGCTTTTGTTTTATTAATGTTTTCATTAATAAGTTTAGACATCATTCCTAACTCATCTTTTGAATCAACAATCTCTAAATTAATATCATCTTTTTCAAAGTTAATAAAGGCAAAAAAGTCTGTCAAACCTTTTCTTACTAAATCAACATCTATTAATATTGTAAATGCAATAGTTCTTGCTAAAATTAGAGTTAACATAACACCTATGGCACTTAATATTCCAAAAAGAATCATCTCAAATCTAGCATCATTCATCTCTTTATCAATTGTTTCAATTAAATGTTCAGCTAAAAAATTTTCTACTTTTTTTAATAAATTTATTTTATCAGTGATTGTATCAAACCAATATGCTGCATCTACTCCAAAATTTGAATCTTTTTGACTATAAAGTGCAATATCTCTCATCTTGTTTACTTCTTCAATAGCTTTTCCTCTTACAGTTTGTGTGTAAAATTTTTTTGCTAAGGTGTCAGAAACTTTTAAAAATGAATCCATGTAAGAGTTTTGTGCTGCAATAAGATTATAAAACTTTGCTTTCATTTTAGGTCCAAAATTGTCCCTTGCAAAAGTATTTGTACCAACAGCTCTTTCAATTCCTGCTCTTTCTTTTGAAAGTAAAAAGTTCATGTATGCAATCAAATCTTGTGAAACTTTGGCATTACTTGAAAGTTTTGTAATACTACTAATAGTATTTAAAAGCATTGCATTTGTATTTGTATAATAGCCTATTGCATCAGAAGTTTTTATTTGTAAATTTGTAACTTCTGATCTAATCTTTGATAATCTTGTAAGATTTTGTAAACTATTTTCAAGATTACTTCTAAATTCTTGCGAGTAGTTATTTTTGTTAAAATTTGATAAAAAAGTTTTTATCTCTTCTAATCTATTATTTGTTAAGTTTCGTTGGCTTGGAAGCTTATTTTCAAACTTTGTTCCTTTACTCCCTAAATAACCAGCTGTCATACCTCTTTCTTTTTGAGTTTCATGTACTAACGCACCAATTTTTGTAGATAAAATAATGACTTTATCTAGTTGTTTTAAATTGTCATTATATTTATATGAGTCATAACCTAATTTTGCTGCTAGTAGAATAACTACGCATAAAGGTATTGACATTATTAATATAAGCTTTTGCTTTATCGACATTTTAGAAAGCATTGTAACCCCTTTTTTGACACTTATTTTTTTCTCTCATTTTACTTCTTTATTTATTATTAATTAGATTATATAAATATTGCTTAATAACTTTTTAAAGTATTTGTTTATTATTTTATAAAATATGTTATAATACTAATTAAAAAGGTTTCATTATCTCAACATTTAATTCTCTTAATATTTCTAAAGAACTTTTAGAAAATCTTAACTCTTTAGAGTTTAAAAATATGACTAAAATTCAAGAAAAAACTCTTCCTTTATTACTTAATAATAGTGATGTAATAGCACAAGCAAAAACAGGTAGTGGAAAAACCATATCTTTTAGTATTCCTCTTGTTGAAAAGTTAGAAGTAAAAAAGTTTACAATTCAATCAATGGTGATTTGCCCAACAAGAGAACTAGCAAATCAAGTTGCACAAGAGATTAAAAAACTTTGTAGGCATATTCATAATGTAAAAGTTTTAACTTTATGTGGAGGAGTTCCTTTTAAGCCACAAGCAGCTTCATTAAAGCATAAAGCACATATTATAGTTGGAACTCCTGGAAGATTATTAAAACATATTAGTGAAAATAATATAGAGTTAGAAAATATTAAGACATTAGTTTTAGATGAAGCTGACAAAATGCTTGATATGGGATTTTATGAAGATGTGATTTCAATAGTTAATGAATTGCCAAAAGATAATAGACAAACTTCATTATTTTCTGCAACTTTTGAAGAAAATATAAAAGTTTTAGCAAAAGATATTTTAAATAATCCAGTATTTATACAAGATGAAGATATACACTCTAATCAAAAAATTACTCAAGCTTTTTATAAGATTACTCAAGCTTCAAAAACTTCACTTATTCCTTCTTTGATTTCATCAAATAAAGCAAGTTCTGTTTTGATTTTTTGTAATAGAAAAGTAACTTGTGAAGAGTTAGCAGATGAAATATTTGAATTGGGATTTGATTGTGTTGTTTTAAATAGTGATTTGGATCAAAAGCAAAGAGATGAAACTGTTGTACTTTTTTCAAATAAATCTTATCCTATTATGATTGCAACAGATGTTGCTTCAAGGGGATTGAATATTGATGATATTGATTTAGTTATAAATTATGATGTAGCAAAAGATGAAAAAGTTCATACTCATAGAATTGGAAGAACTGCAAGAGCACAAGCAAAGGGTAAAGCTATTACTTTATATACTAATGAATATGAAATTGAAGAAATAAAAGAGCTTTATAATGATATTGAATTTAGTTCAATACAAAATTTAGAAGATGATTTATCTTATAATTTAATACCTGAATATAGAACTTTATATATTAATGGTGGTAAAAAAAATAAATTAAGAGCTGGAGATATTGTTGGTGCATTGATTCATCAAGTAGGTTTAAAAAGTGAGGATATTGGTAATATTGATATTTTTACATTTCACTCTTATGTTGCAATAAAAAAAGAGTATGAATTAAAAGTTTTAAAAGAATTGAATAACAATAAAATCAAAGGTAAAAAATATCAAGTCTATAAAAGGTAATTACTTTTTATAGCTTGATTTTTTTAAATCTTCATACTCTTCTTTGCTTATTTCACCTTTTATATATCTTTGTTTTAGTTTTTCTAAATTTTTTTGTTTATTTTTTCTTTTTTTTGAAAAAATAATAATAAATATCACTAAGAAAATAAAAAACAAAGCTAAATAATAACTTGAATGCATAAAACCGTGTGCATACATTAATAATCCTTTTTTTAATTATATACTAACTATCTAAAAATCTTGTGTATTTGATATATTAACAAAAAACTTTAAACTAAAGAATAAAATATTAATTATGCAACTTAGTTGCACTTAAGAAAAAAGTTATATAATTCAAAAAAACTATTATAAATATAAAGAAGATTATTATGAATATAAAAACATCAAATATAGCAAATTTACCTAGTAAACATGGAAAATTTAGAATAAAAGCTTATAAACAAGAAAATCAAGAACATCTTGTAATTATGTCAGAAGATTTTGAACAAATAGAGTCTCCTTATGTAAGAATACATTCAGAATGCTTGACAGGGGATACCTTAGGTAGTTTAAAATGTGATTGTCAAAATCAACTTGAGTTAGCATTGAAATTTATAGGTGAAAAAGGTGGACTAATTATTTACCATAGGCAAGAAGGTAGAAATATTGGTTTATTAAATAAAGTAAATGCTTATGCTTTGCAAGATAAAGGTAGGGATACTGTTCAAGCAAATTTAGAACTTGGATTTAAAGAAGATGAAAGAGATTATAGTGTTGTTGATTTTATTTTTAAAGATTTAAATATTAAATCCATAAAATTAATAACAAATAATCCTAAGAAAATAGAGTATGTTGAATCTTTAGGTGTAAAAATTAGCCAAAGAATACCAGCAATAACAGAATCAAATGTATACAATGAAAATTATTTAAATACAAAGAAAGAGTATTTTGGGCATTTTTTATGATTATATTGTAATCAACTTGTAACATTATTTTGGCAAAATCTGCCAATATTAATGTCAAGGAAAAAAATGAAAAATCTTTCTGTTAAATTAAAGCTATCAATATCAACAATAATAGCAGTGTTTGGCCTTGTTGCTATTACTATGTTGATGTTTTTAGCAATTTCAAATGTAAGTAATATTAATAAAGCTTCCCAAGATATAGAAATTCTTCAATCAAAAATGCTAAAACTAAGAATTAATGAGAAAAATTTTTTAAATAGTTTAAATATAAATTTTGCAACAGAATTATTAAAAGATTATAAAGACTTAGTTACTCATTCAAACAATCTTAATAATTTACTTGAATCAAATTCTATTAGCACAAAACAAATTGATAAATTTTTAGAATCTTTAAAAGAGTATAAAACTATTTTTGAAAAAGTAGTAAGCAAGCAAAAAGAGATTGGCCTAAATCACAAAGATGGATTATATGGAAGTTTAAGGAATACAGTTCATAAAGTTCAAAAAATTGGTGATGAGGTGGGTTACCAAACCATGAATGTTAAACTTCTTGAATTACGACGACATGAAAAAGATTTTATGCTAAGAAAAGATAAATCTTATGTAGATAAATTTAATTTAACAATTAGAAAATTAAGATTTGTTGTAAGAAGTAATAAAACACATATTAATAAAGAACAAAAAAAACAAATATATTCAAGCTTAAAAAAATATAGAAAAGATTTTTTAGCATTGGTTCAAGCTGAAGAGATTAAGGGACTTTCTAATAATGAAGGACTTTTAAAAGATATGAAAGATATTGTTTTAAAAAGTGAAGCAATACTTAAAACAGCTGTAAATGAAGTTTTAACTCAATCCAAAGAAAAGGTTAATAAACTTAAAACTTTTGCTTTTATTTTAGCTTCTGTGATGATAATACTTTGTCTTTTCTCTTCTTATTATATTGCTAATCAAGTTGTTTTTAATATTAGCAAATTTCATAAAGGCTTAGTTGAATTTTTTAGTTTTTTAAATAATCATCAGAATAAAAGTGTTGATGAAATAAAAATTGATTCAAATGATGAATTTGGAAGTATGGCTAGGATTATTAATGAAAATATTCAAAATACAAAAGAGAATATAAAAAAAGAATCAGAATTAATTGCAGATACTACAAGTGTTGCAAATATGATAAAACAAGGGCATTTAAGTAAGAAAATATCTGTTAGTTCAAATAATGAAACATTAAATGAATTAAAAGATGTGATTAATCAAATGTTAGAAAATATGAGACAAAATATTTTAACAATAATGAATGTTCTTGGTAGTTATAGAGATTATGATTATACTAAATTTGTTGATTCTTCAAAAATGCAAGGAAGCATGGAAAAATTAGCACAAGATGTAAATAGTGTAGGGCATACAATAACTCAAATGCTAAAAGATAGTAGAAAAACAGGAATTTATTTAGAAAATGATTCTAATTCTTTAACACAATATGTAAATGCATTATCACAAATTTCAACTCAACAAGCTGCTAGTTTAGAAGAGACAGCTGCTGCAATAGAAGAAGTTACTACAAATATTGAAAATACAACAAGACAATCAATTAAAATGTCAAAAATCTCAAATGAAACTAAACAAGCAGCTTTAAGTGGTAAAAGCATGGCATCAAAAACAGTTGAATCCATGGAAGATATAAATGAAACAGTAACTAATATAAATGAAGCCATAAGTGTAATAGATCAAATATCATTTCAAACAAATATACTTTCATTAAATGCAGCAGTAGAAGCTGCAACTGCTGGTGAAGCTGGAAAAGGCTTTGCAGTTGTTGCTCAAGAAGTACGAAACCTAGCTAGTAGAAGTGCACAAGCTGCTAAAGAGATTAAAGAATTAGTTCAAAATGCAACTTTAAAAACAAGTGATGGTAAAACTATTAGTAATGAAATGATTAAAGGTTTTGAAAAACTTGAATTAAAAATATCTGAAACAACAAAATTAGTTGAAAATGTTTCAAAAACATCAAAAGAACAGAGTGAAGTTATGGTTCAAATTAATTCAACAATGTCAGAATTAGATGTAAATACACAAAAAAATGCAAAAACAGCAGAAAATACAAATATTATTGCACAAAAAACAAATAAATTAGCAATCAAAGCATTAAAAGCAACAGATGATAAACTTTTTGAAGGAAAAGATGAAATAGTAGCAAAAAACATTTACTAGACTTAAAAAATGATTAATTTAATTAAATAATATAAATATTTTATAAAAATTAATTTTCAATTAATAATAATTATCCTATAATTAAAATTATTTTAATATAAGGGGAATGAGATGAAGTTAAGTAAGACTTTAAGTATCTTTGCATTAAGTGCAAGTGTTATGTTTGCAAGTAGTTCTTTAGTGACAAAAGCACAAAATAGTGGTTTAAAAGCAATACCACAAAGTCAATTAGAATTATTAAAGCTAATTGATGATAAAAATGATCCAATTACTGATGAAAAAGTAGAGTTGGGTAAAAAACTGTACTTTGATCCAAGAATTTCGAAAAGTGGAATTATTTCATGTAATACATGTCATAACCTAGGATTAGGTGGTGCTGATGGTGTTCCAGCTGCTGTTGGTCATAAATGGACTGCAAATCCTCACCACTTAAACTCTCCAACAGTTTATAACTCAGTATTTTTTGATGCACAATTTTGGGATGGAAGAAGTGCACATCTAGCTGATCAAGCTCAAGGTCCAGTTCAAGCAGGTCCAGAAATGGCAGCTCCAAAAGGTTTAGTTGAAAAAAGAATCAATTCAATACCTGAGTATATAGAAGAGTTTAAAAAAGCATATGGAGATAATGTAAAAATTGATTTTGAAAAAATCACATCAACAATTGCAATCTTTGAGAAGATTTTAGTAACTCCTTCAAAATTTGATGATTTTATGAATGGAAAATCAGATGCTTTAAGTAAAGCTGAGAAAAAAGGTTTAAATACATTTATTGATAAAGGTTGTGCTTCTTGTCACAATGGAATTGCTTTAGGTGGAACAATGCAACCATTTGAAACTGTAGCTAAGTATTCATTTGCAAAAGCTGGAGATTTTAAAGGTGATAAAAATGGAATGGCAAAAACTCCTACTTTAAGAAATATTACTGAAACAGCTCCATATTTTCATAATGGACAAGTTTGGTCTTTAAGTAAAGCAGTTAAAGAAATGGGATCTACTCAATTAGGAATTAAAATCTCTGATAGTGAAGCAAAAGAGATTGTGACTTTCTTAAAAGCATTAAAAGGTAGAAAACCTGCAATTAGTTATCCACAATTACCTGAATCAACTCTTGATACTCCAAGACCTGATTTTAACTAAAAATATTATATCTCTTTAGGTTTTAACCTAAAGAGAACTTTACAATAAATATTAACTACCTACTAATTATCTAAAATTTTGTTACTTTTTTTATAAATTTTGAAATTTACAATTTTAATGTCATTTTTTTACTAAATAGTGCAACTTTTGGTACTCTATACGTGTAAAAATTACACAAAATGTGTAAAAAATGATTTATAATTAAGAAAAAAGTTATCATAAACATGTTAAATTTTTATAGGATTGATATAATATGCAATAAGCGTTGTATCTTGTATTTAGTGAATTTTATTGTTTACTTTAAAATCATTTTAGATAAATTTAGGAGAAATACAATGAAAAACAAGTTTATTAAAGGGCTATTAGTTAGTAGTATCTTAGCCGTATCTACACAAGCTGCTACATGGAAGTATGCTATTGAAGAGAGTATAACTGATGTACAAGGAGTTTATGCAACTAAATTCAAAGAATACATTGAAAAAAATTCTGATCATAAGATCAAAATTTATCCTTATGGAACACTTGGTGAGTCTGTAGATGTAATGGAACAAGCTCAAGCTGGGATTTTGGAATTTGTTGATCAATCACCTGGATTTACAGGAACACTAATTCCAGAAGCACAAGCATTTTTACTTCCTTATGTTTTCCCTGAAAACAGTAAAGCAATTGATAATTTTTTCAAAAATTCAAAAGCTATCAATGAAATGTTTCCTAAGCTTTATGCAAAACAAGGTTTAGAACTTTTAAAAATGTTTCCAGAAGGTGCTGTTTCTATTACAACACAAGAACCTTTTACTAAACCTGCGGATTTAAATGGTAAAAAAATTCGTGTAATGACTTCACCATTATTGGTTGAAACTTATAAAGAGTTTGGAGCTGTTCCAACTCCTTTAGCTTGGGGTGAGGTATATGGTTCACTACAAACAAAGATTATTGATGGGCAAGAAAATCCAATGTTTTGGATTGAATCTGCAAAACTTTATGAAGTATCAGAAGTTATAACTGATATAGGACATAATATCTTTACTACAGCTGTAATGGCAAACAAGAGATTTTTTGATTCACTTTCTAAAGAAAATAAAAAATTAGTTAAAAATGCAAGTGAACATGCATTTAATTATATTTTAGATTATCAAAAAAGTATAATCAAAAAAGCAAAAGAAAAAATCAAAAAAGATAAACCATCAATTAAATTTGTAACTTTAACAGATGAACAAAGAGAACCATTTAGAAAAGGAGCTCAAAAAGTTTATAAAAAATTTGTTGAGTTAACTGGTAAAAGTGGTGAAAAAATATTAAATCAAATGCTTGAAGATTTAAAAGAGGCTTCTAAGTAATATTATGGATTATTATAGGAAAGCTTCTAAAACCTTTCAAAATATACTTGATTTAGTAGATAACAGCTTAAGCAAGATAGAATCAATCTTGCTTGGCACAGGTGTTCTTTTAATGGCAGCTAATACGATTATTAATGTTATTGGAAGATTTGTTTTTGACCACAGTTTTTTCTTTAGTGGTGAATTAAATAGAATTTTAATTGTTCTTATTACTTTTGCAGGTATTGGATATGCTGCAAGAAAAGGAAGACATATTAGAATGTCTGCTCTTTACGACGCTTTACCAAAGAAACTTCGAAAAGTGTTTATGGTTTTTATTACACTTTGTACTTCTATTATTATGTTTGGACTTTTTTATTTTTCATTGGGATATATTGATAAACTAATGGATTCAGGAAGAATTTTGCCTGCTTTACAAATACCTGTATATATAACATATGTTTGGGTTCCAGTAGGTTTTTTTGTTACGGGCGTTCAATATTTTTTAACAACAATAAAAAATTTGATACAAAAAGACGATGTATATTTATCAACAGAAGTTATTGATGAATATTATGATGTTGATTAAAAGTGGGAGAATAAAATGGCTTTATTAATTTTTTCAGTTATGTTGGTTCTTCTGCTACTTGGTTTTCCAATGATTGTACCTTTAGTTGCTGGAACTTTTGTTGGATTTTTAGAAATTTTTGGTGATGTTAGTAAAATGGAATTTGTAATACAGCAATTTTTAGCAGGTATTAAACCCGCTTCTTTAGTTGCTGTTCCTATGTTTATTTTTGCAGCTGATATTATGACAAGAGGTCAATCAGCAAATAGATTGATTGATATGGTTATGAAATTTATTGGACATATAAAAGGTGGTTTAGCTGTTAGTACAGCAACAGCATGTACTCTTTTTGGTGCAGTATCAGGTTCAACACAAGCTACAGTTGTAGCTGTTGGTTCTCCTTTACGTCCTAAGATGTTAAAATCTGGATATAAAGACTCATTTATTTTAGCTTTGATTATTAATTCTAGTGATATTGCTTTTTTAATTCCTCCTAGTATTGGGATGATTATTTATGGAGTAATTTCTGAAACTTCAATTGCAGAGTTATTTATTGCAGGAATTGGGCCTGGACTTTTAATACTTGTACTTTTCTCAATTTATAGTGTAATCTATGCTGTTATAAATGATGTTCCAACAGAACCAAAGGCTAGTGCAGCCCAAAGGTTAAAAGCTGTAAGAGATGCTCTTTGGCCACTTGGATTTCCTGTTATTATAGTTGGTGGTATTTATGGTGGTATTTTTAGTCCAACAGAAGCAGCTTCTGTTTGTGTTTTATATGCTTTAATTTTAGAAGGTTTAGTATTTAAAACAATGGGTTTTAAAGATATTTTTGATACTGCAAAATCAACAGGACTTATTACAGGAGTTGTATTTATATTAGTTGCAGCTGGAGCTGCATTTTCATGGGTTATATCATTTGCTCAAATTCCTCAAGAGTTATTAGCTTCAATAGGAATTAGTGAAATGGGACCTAAGCAGATTTTATTTGTAATTTCACTTGCATTTTTTGTAGGGTGTATGTTTGTTGATCCTATTGTTGTAATACTAATTCTTGTACCAATTTTTGCACCAGTTGTAAAAGAAGTAGGACTTGACCCTGTTTTAGTTGGTACTTTAGTTACTCTGCAAGTAGCAATAGGTTCTGCAACCCCACCTTTTGGTTGTGATATTTTTACAGCAATTGCTGTATTTAAAAGACCTTATCTTGAAGTTATTAGAGGTACTTTACCTTTTGTATTGATACTGTTTTTTGTAACTGCATTACTTATCTTTTTCCCTCAAATAGCACTTTTTTTAAGAGATTTAGCTTTTAAATAATAAAATAGACTTCAAAAGAAGTCTATTTTATTCACTAAAGATATTAAATAGTATTGTCTTTAACTCTTCTTTCATTTGTTTAGTTAAATATTTTTTATTGATATAAATATAAAATGGAACAGTATTTCTCATAGAGTGTTTAAGTCTTTTTCTAAGTGTTGATACTTCATCTATATTTACTAATTCATCACCATCATAAAAACAAAAATCTTTTTCAACTCCTAAACTAAAAGATACAATTTTATATGTTAAAAAAGCTTCTTTTTTTTCAACTTCCCATTTATTTACAAAACAATCAAGAGCTTTTTGTAGTTTTTTCATTCTAAAATCTGTTATATATCCAAAACTTTCTCTAAATTTGTATCTTTCTACTGTTGTAAAATCTAATACTTTATAAAATTCATTTAAGTTTTTCCAAGGACTTGAAAATACTCTTTTGCCAAAAAGAACCTCTTCAAAACAATATAAATATTTTTGATCTCTTCTTGTTAAAGATTTACTATTTTTGATTTTAAAGTATTCATCTTTAAAAAGACTAATTAACCAATTTTCATCAAGTAAACTTACTGTATCTAAGCTATTTGATATCTCTTTTTCATCTAAAAATTTCCAAAGCATAGAAATAGAGTGTGAAAGTTTTTCAACTTTTTTTTCACTATTAAAGTAATTATCTGATAAATATTGTACAACATTTTCTAAAACTGCATCTGTTTTTGCAATGCCATGGTTATAGATTACTTTTTTATAAAGATTGAATCTAAGTTCTAGCATATGTTCGATATCAATCAATGACATATCTAAAAAACTAAGTACAAATTTATCATATTTTTTTACTAAGATTGTCTGTTTTGTAATTCTAATATGATCAATTGGACCAGTTATATAACCACTTGATAACATATCTCTATTTATGTAATCTAATCTATCAGAATCAACAGTTCCATCAATATATTTATGTAATACAGCAAAATCAAAACCATTGTAATTTTTATCTTCAAGTATATATTTTGCAACTATTTTTAGAAGTTGTATATAATCTTTATTTGAACTTTTTTTTACAAGTTTTGTAAGTTCAAAGTCAAAAAGTAAATCTAAAAGTTTTTTTCCTATTGCTTCATGTAAAACTAAAGTTGAGTTATTAGTAATTTCTTCATAAACTCTTTTAAACTCTTTTTCTTTTTCAAGTAAAGTATCTTTTTCTAAAATCTTTATATAGACTTTTTTTAAAGCATGTTCTACTTGGTGAGAGAAGGGTAAGTGTCCTACATCATGGAGTAATCCAACAATTCTCATTGTTTGAAGTAGTATTGTATACACTGCTCTTTGTGATTTTGATTTTGTAGGAATTGTAAATTGATATAGTGCTTTATTATCAAAATACTCTAAATCTTTTATTTGTAAATCTAATTTATTCTCTTTTATTATACTTTTTATTACTGCTTTTGCTTGTTTTAAAAACTCATCTTTAGTATCTTTATCTGCATTTAAAAGTGAGTTTTTAAACATAAATGAACTTAAATGCATTGTTCCTAAAGAGTGAATAAATCTTTTTGTTGTTATTGATGGATAAGAAAAGTATGCTAATGCATTTTGTGTAATAAATTGTAACCTGTTAACTATTTTAGTTTGTAATAGTTTATCTTCTAATTTAGTATATTCTATATGATTGTATATAGTATCATTTATTAATCTATTGTGTATTATTATAAATCCCTTTTGTTTTTTATTATTATATTTTTATCTAACAATAAAATTGCTTAATTATATATTATTACAAAAATTTATTGCATTATAATTACTAAAGTTAAAAAAGAGTATTATTTTAATAATGATTATTAATAAGGATATTGAATGACAACAGAAGATTATATTATTATTGGTATTGCAATTGCTTGCTTATTTTATTTATACAGAAAAACTTTTAAGAAAAAAGGTGATTGTGGTTGTGGCGGTGGAGGAAACTGCTCAAGTAAAAAATAGAGTTTTATACTCTATTTTTTACTTTTTCAAAAATTCTTTCTGTAAATTCTGCGAATTTCCCTCTTACTGCTTTGTCTAATTCTATTGCAAACATATTTATCTCTTCATGTTTTTTTGATGTTTGTTTTAATAATGATGTAAGTCCATTATTATATTTATTTAAATATAAGTTATCTATTTGTCTATTAGAACCAATGACTATTGCCATACAAGATTCATCTAATCTACTTAAAATTAGTTGACTTGTTTTTTCACTTGAATTTTGCCATTCATCCATGATTACTATTGAACTATTTAAAGTTCTTCCTCTTGCTTCTCCAGGCCATAATGTTTCTATGCAATATTTTGAAGTAAGTTCACTTATTTTTGATTCAATTGATTCTTTATTCTCTTTATTCTCATTTTTTCTTAGCTGTTTTTTTGCAATAAACTCTAATGTATCTGATAATGCCATATTATATATTCTAAATTTTTCATCATTTCCAGCTAGATATCCTATATCTGCACCTTTATCTAGGGATTCTATAGAGTTTCTTACATAAACTATCTTGTCATAAAAACCTAAATCTATTAGTCTCATTGCTGATACTACTGATATCAATGTTTTACCACTTCCTGCTTTTGCATCAATCACAAGCAAATCATACATGTTTGATAAAATAGCCTTCATAAAAAGTTTTTGCTTTAAGTTTACAGGTTTAACATTTAAAGCTTTAAAATCAGACTCATTTAAAAGGTTTATTTTTTCATTTATTATAAGTGCAAATACTTTATTTCCATCATTACTTTCAAAGCAGTAAGAAAAGTTTTCATTGGTGTAATTTTTATCAATGGTTTTTATATCTACTTGTTCTAAACTATTAAATAAGGAAGAATCCAAGTTTATATATTTAATAAATTCAAAAGTGGGAACTGTTGATTTATCATCATGTAATGTTTCAGCTTTTAAACCTTTAAAAAGAGCAAACGTTCTAGCATAAACATCAAGTGAGACAAAAATAGTTTGTGCTCCTTTGTAATATTCTTGTGCTAAAGCAGCTGTTTCAATGATTCTTTTATCATTGCTTTCACTTATGTGTGCTTGTTCAATTTGTGATTCATAGGTATTTTTTGAAATAATATCTAAACTAATCTCTTTATTGAAAAGCTTTACTACTTTATATCCAGTTTTATAATCAACTTCTTTGATTTTCATTTTAGCTAATAATCTAGCAAACTCTCTTGCATAAAAACCCAATTCATTAACTAATTTTTTCTTATCTTCAAGTTCTAATAAAACGGTTTCAGGAATTACAATTTTATTGCTTTTATTATCTGAAATTCTATTTAGATTTTGAATGTTTTGTAAGATAATATTAGTGTCTAGTACATATATTTTTTCTTTCATAAAATAATTGTAATCTTGCTTGGTTACATCTTAATAACACAAAAAGTAAAATTTGCTATAATTATTTTTATAATAAGGAAATCAAATGATAAAAAAAATAGTCTTATTGTTTTTATTACCTATTTTTGTGTATGCAATAAATGAAGCTGATGTAGATAAGGGTCAGACATATTATAAGTTTATACTCTATGAAAAACTTAATATAAAAGGTGAAGAGTTTACTAAACTTTATACACAAAAGCAATGGAGAGAGCTTTTCTCAAACAATAGTAAGAAATTTAAAGAAAAATTTTCAAAAAACAGACAAATGAAAGAGTTTATGAAAACAGCAAAATTTGAGAAAATAGTTCCATACTTAAAAGCTTTTACTATTTATTATGCAAAAGATTCAAATGTAGTTGCACAGTGTGAAGAGTAGGTGAGTTTATACAAACTCACTTAAAAATACTCTTTTATTATCAACTTTTTTTATTTGTGAAAAGTTATCAAGATAATCAAGATATGCAATAAGATATTTTCTACTTAGAGGGTATCTTTCTTTAAAGTTTTTTATATCAATATATCCATCTTCTTTTATTATATTTTTCATTTCTTGAACAATCTTTGTTAAACTATTTGCATGAATAAATAAATTGTGTTGCATTCTAAAGACTTGTTTTTTTGAACAAAGAGACTTTAATATTGTATCTCCTAGTTTTCTATCAATATCTAAATCATCATAGATATTATATGGAGCCGTTGGAGATAAATTTTCTTCTTCCAATCTTTTACTTACAATATCTTCTAAATTTTTTGAAAAATCTTCTTTAATATTTGCATTTTTATATAAACTTCTCTCTTTTACTAAAAAGTTTTCTTCTTCTAACTCATCAAGAACACTTTGTATAAAAGAACTACTTGCCCACTTGATTCTAAGTTTAATAGCAGCATTTGAAAGCAAAGCATATTTATTTTTAGTATAAATATCTTTTATTTGTTTTTTTATATACTCTTTTGTTTCTATTGGATAAATAACTAATTCTTTTTCATCGCAAAATACATTTTCTAAATTTTTACCAAACTCTACTGCTTGATCATGGCTTAGTGCAAATCTTTGTGCTGATGAGATTAATCCTAAACCTTTTTTATGAGCATCTAGTAATATTTTGTATGATTGCTTATAATCAGCTTCATCTAAAGATTTTAAAAGAAATTTCTTTTGTGATTTTTTCATGGGATCATTTACGCAGTTTAATACAATACCACCTGCAATAGTATGATTTGATTCTCTTAATATAATTTTTTCTTTATAAATACTAAAAAAAGGTTCTTTTGCTTTTATTGTTGCAAAGCCACTTTCTAAACTAGCAATTGAATCAAATAGTAAAACTTTAACTTCAACTTTTTTTGAACCTATAAATAAAGAGTAAGTTCTATTATGATGAAGTTGCTTTCCTTTTAAGCATTTAAAACTAATATCTAAAGTATCAAAACCTCTTAAGAAACCTTTTTTAGAGATTAAATCACCTCTTTTTAAATCTACAGCTTTTATATTTTGAAGGTTTAATGCTGTACGATTTGAAATATTTGCTTCAATTGTATTTTGATTGTGCACTTGAATATTTTTTATTCTTGTTTCTTTATTTAGGTGTGGAATAAAAACTTTTTCATCAAGTTCACATTTATTCCCTAAAACTGTTCCTGTTACAACTGTACCAATACCTTTTACTGAAAAGACTCTATCTACATAGTATCTAAAAAAGTTTTCTTGAGTTTTATTTGTATTTTTTAAAGTAAATAGTTTCTCTTTTAATGACTCAATTGATTTTTCATCATGTGTTGAAACACAAGATATAAACTTTAAATCAAAATCAAAATCTTCTAAAAAATTTTTGATTCTATTTTTTTGTAATTCTAAATCTTCTTTTAAAACTAAATCTTTTTTAGTTATTGCTACAATTAACTCTTTTACCCCAAGTAAACTCATAATCTCTATGTGTTCAACTGTTTGTGGCATAATACCTTCATTAGCAGCAACTACAAGCATAACACAATCAAAAGAGAAAGCTCCTGCAATCATATTTTTTACAAGTTTTTCATGACCTGGAACATCAATAAATGCAATATTTTGTTGTGCTCTTTTTAAATTTGAAAAAGATAAGTCAATTGTAATGCCTCTTTGTTTCTCTTCTTTTGTTTCATCACCTTCATAACCATTTAGTGCCTTAATAAGCGAAGTTTTACCATGGTCAATATGTCCAGCTGTTCCTATTATAATATTACTCATTTAAAAACCTTTCTTACTATTGCTATAATTTCATCTAATTCATACTCTTGAATACTTCTAAAATCAAATAAAACTTTTTCATTTTCAATTCTTGAAATTACTCCATTTTCTCTTAAAAGTTTTTCTATTTTGTTTGGTTTATAATCTTTATATTCAATTGTAATTGCAATAGAAGGAATTTTTTTATTTGGTGTAGTTCCTCCTCCTATTAGTGTTTGAGTATTTATTACTTCACATTTACAAATATCTTCTAAAGAGTTTTTTACATAAGTTGCTCTTTTTTTTAGCTCATCTATTGAAGTATGAAGCATCTTTAAAGTAGGGATATTATTTAATTCATCTTTTAAGTAAGAGTTTAAATGCTCTTCTAATAAACATAGAGTTATTTTATCAACCCTTAACATTCTTAATAGTTGATTTTTTTTAATTTTTTCAATAAGTTCTTTTTTACCAATTATTACACCAGCTTGTACACTTCCTAGAAGTTTATCTCCTGAAAAACTTAAAAGTGAAGGATTATTTTCCATAATCTTTAAAATTGATGGCTCTTTTGAGTCAAGATTATATGGTAAGTCAATCATATGACCGCTACCCATATCAAAATAATCAATTACATTGTTTTTATTTGCAACTTCAATAATATCTTTTAATTCAACTTCACTTGTAAAGCCCTCAATTGAATAGTTTGATTTGTGAACTTTCATAAGAATTGAAGTGTTTTCATTTATTGCATTTTCATAATCTTTTTTGTGAGTTTTATTTGTAGTTCCTATTTCTTTTAATATTGCTCCACTTTGAGTCATAACTTCAGGAACTCTAAAACTCCCACCAATTTCAACAAGTTCACCTCTGCTTACAACAGTTTCTTTATTTTTTGAAAAAGTATTTAATATCAAAAAAACTGCACTTGCATTATTGTTTACAACAATTGCATCTTCACAAGCTGTAAGATTTTGTAATACTTTTACTATATGAGAGTATCTTTCACCTCTTTTACCAGCTTGTAAATCATACTCTAAGTTATTGTAAGAGCTTGCAACTTTTTTTACTTTATCAAAACTTTCTTGACTTATTAGGCTTCTTCCTAAATTTGTATGTACAATAATACCTGTTGCATTTATCAGGTTTTGAAGTGAAGGTTTTGTTATTTTTTCATATTCATTGATTGTATTTTCTATTAACTGTTCTTCATTGAAATTGTTAGTTTTATTTGAAAGTATATCTTCTCTTAATTGGTTTATTTGCTCTTTTGCAATTTTTGTTATAAGTTTTATAGAATAATTCTCGAAAGTTTTGTTTTTGATAAACTTATCAACTTTCGGAATTGATTTTAGTAAATCCATTTTTTGCCTTTAGAATCTTTTAAATTAATATATAGTACAATTTCAAATCTTTTGGGAGGTATGTGATCCTGGTGGACACCACGGGCTTCAACCCCGATGTCTGGGCTAGTGTTAGTCTGGAGGTAGGTTCGATTCCTACACCTTCTCGCCAAAACTTCCCAAAAAATCAACTATTTTTAAAGTTAATTTGAAATTTCACTAAAAAATTATTATAAATATTTTGAAAGATTATATCTTATACTCAATACTATAAAGCTTAATTTAGGTAAACATGATTTTACTAGTTTGAAAGATTAAAAGTGCAAGATGCACTTTTAATGAACGATAATATCTTTAGTTCCTTTTGGTATCACTTCTCCTATGATACAAGCGTAACCTAAAGTCATCTCTTCTATTTCTTTTATATATTCTTTAGCATCATCTTTATTCATAGCTATTAATAATCCACCTGATGTTTGTGCATCACTTAATACTAGTTTGCAATAGTTTGCAACACTACTCATAAAAGTTACTTTATCTTCTATATATTTTAAATTTTTCTTAGTTCCTCCTGGAACTACATCTTTTTCTGATAATTCTATTACTTCATTTAATACAGGTATGCTTTTACAATCTAAACTAAAAGTTACTAATTCATTTACACACTCTAATGCATGACCTAATAATCCAAATCCAGTAATATCAGTACAAGAACTAACTCTATATTTTTTCATAACTTTTGATGGTAAATAATTTAATGCAGCCATTATTTCACTACATTTTTTCATCATATCCATTGGTAATAGATCTCTTTTTATAGCTGTTGTTAAAATTCCCATTCCTATAGGTTTTGTAAGAACTAAGACATCTCCAATTTTTGCTGTATTATTTCTAATTATTTCATTTGGGTGTACCATTCCTGTAACACTTAGTCCATAATACATCTCTGGTGATTCAATTGTATGTCCACCAAGTAAAACACCTCCACACTCTTTTATTTTTTCATTTCCACCATTTAGTATCTCACCTAAGGCATCTGTTGAAAGATTTTTTTTATCAAATCCTACTATATTTAAAGCTGTTTTAACTTCTGCTCCCATTGCAAATACATCACTTAATGCATTTGCAGCAGCAATTTGTCCATAAATATATGGATCATCAACAACAGGTGTAATAAAATCAAGTGTTTGTACTATTGCTTGTGTTTCATTTATTTGATATACACTAGCATCTTCACTTGTATCAAAGCCTACTAAGATTCTACTATCATTTGGTTGTAAGTTGCAAATAGTTTGTTTTAGATCCCCCGGACCCATCTTTGCAGCTCAACCAGCAGCTCTTACGAACTTTGTTAGTTGATATTGGTTATTCATTCTTTTCCTTAAATAATTATTGATATTTAATTGTAAAAATTATTTTACTTTTAATCATGTTAAACTTGAATTAAATATATTCAAGTAAAAATCTATTATTAAGGTAGCTTTCATATACACTATGATATTATTTTAAAATAAACAAAAGTTCAAGGCCATAGGTTATGGTTGATTTAAAGTAGAACTTACTTTATCTCTTATAATGAACTATTCATTAAAAAGAGGCATGAAATATGCAAAGAAGAACATTCTTAAAAAGTGCTACAGTAGTAGGAACTACTATGGTAATTACTCCCTCAATTGTATTATCTAATACAAAAGCAAATCCATTTGGAATTACAAAAAAACCAAGAAAATTTACAGTTACAAATAGTTTTGATTTACAAACAAATGATGAAATTGCTAGACTTTGGGTTCCACTTCCTTTAGATTCAAGTTATCAAAAAGTATTGAAAATATCATATGATGGTGATTTTGATGAAGCATTTATTTCAAATAATAATGAATATAATACAAAACTTTTATATGCAAAATGGAATAAAAATTCTAAATCAAGAAAATTAGTTGTTAAGTTTGATGTTATAATGCAAGAGCGAACATCAAATCTTTCAAAAGCTACAAATAGTACAAATTTTCCAGAAGATATAAAACTATTTTTAAAGGGAACTTCTCATACTCCTGTAAATAAAACTTTAACAGATTTTGCAACTAATCTTATAAAAAATTCAAAAACTCAATTAGAAAAAGCACAAGCAATTTATGATTGGACAGTTGATAATATGTATAGAGATGAAAGTGTTATAGGGTGTGGTGTTGGTGATGCTACAAGAATTATTGAGAAAAAATTATTTGGTGGAAAATGTACAGATGTAAGTTCTGTTTTTGTGGCACTTTTAAGAAATGCAGGTATTCCAGCAAGGGAGATTTTTGGAGTTAGAGTAGGTAAATCTAAAATTTCAAAATCTTGTGGAAAAGCAAATGACGAAGGTTTTGCAAAAATCACAGGTGGTCAACATTGTAGAGCAGAATTTTATCTTGATGGTGCAGGATGGATTCCAGCAGACCCAGCTGATGTTACAAAAGTGAGAAAACAAGAAAAACTTACAAATAATGATAAAAAGATTAAGGATTTAAGAAAATATTTCTTTGGAAATTGGGAAATGAATTGGCTTGCATTTAATTATGCAAGAGATTTTGTATTAAATCCAAAACCAGCTCAATATCCATTAAATATGTTAGGTTATCCATATGCAGAGATGGGTGAAGATGTAGTAAATTATTATAATTCAAAAGAGTTTGGATACTCTTATACTTCTCAAGAAGTTTTATGAGAAGTATAAGTTTAATAGTATCAGCAGTAATAACTGCTGTACTATCTACACTTTGTTGTTTACCAGCTTTTTTATTTCTTTTTTTTGGAATAAGCGTTGGAAGTTTGTCATTTTTGAGTGAACTTGGATATCTAAGAATTCCTTTTGGAATTTTAACTATTTTACTTCTTTTTTTAGCGTATAAGAAAAGTAAAACAAATATAAGTTGTGCTTGTGAGAACAAAGGAAAAATTATAATGATTACAAGCTTATTTGTAGTTTTGTTTTTTATACTATTATTTTATCCAGAGTTTTTAGTTTATTTTGTAGATTAAGGTTTTTTATGAAGAAATTATTATTGTTTATATTTTTATCGTTAAGTGTTTTTGCTAAAGAAGTTGAAATAGAAGTTGAAAAAATGCATTGCCCTTTATGTACAACAATGGTGAAAAAAGCAATTAAAAAAGTTGATGGGGTAAAAAAAGTTAGTGTTAGATTAAATACTAAAAAAGCTACAGTAAATTATGATGAATCTAAGACAGATATAAAAACTATCTTAGAAGCTATAAAGACTACATCATATGAGGGAAAGGTTATAAAACCTTAAATTTCTTCTAAAGCTAATTCATTAAATCTATATGTTTTATGTTGAACTTTAACTAAAATATTTTTTTCTGCTAACTCTTTAAAAAGTTTAATTAATGTAGGCTTTGAAATATTTATATGATCCATGATATCACTATATGAAGCTGAGAATAGATTATTATTATCAAGGTTATTTATAATAAACTTAATTATATCAACTTGTTTACTATCAGTAATAGCTGAGATTGTTCTAATAACATTTGTATTTCTTCTTATCTCTTTTTCTTGAACAACAGGAAGTAATATATCATGCAATGAGTTTAATAACTCTTTTATATTAATAGGTTTTACTATGTAGTTTTCAACTTTTAGTTTAATTGCATCTAAAAGATATTTTGTATCTGTGTGTGCCGTTGTCAAAATTGTTGGAATAGATATGCCTTTTTGTTCTTTTATTAATTTTAAAAAATCAATTCCATTTTCATTTTCAAGTAAAATATCTGAGATAATGACATCAACTTTTTTATTTTTTAATATCTCTAATGCTTCTTTTGATGTTTTAGCTGCAAATATATTATTTACAAAATCTTCAAGCACATCTGTTGTATGTCTTAGTAAGTCTTCATCATCCTCAAGATATAAAATATTAAATTTGTTTAATATATTTAAATCTTTATTTTTCATCATTTTCCTCTTTTAATATTGGTATTTTTATAATAAATAAACTACAGTTATAGTTTTTGTCTTTAGTGATTTTATGAATTATATTTTTTTGATAAATTGAACCATACATATGTTTTTCAATTATTTGTTTAGACATATATAATCCAATTCCTGTACCAGCACTTTTATATTTTGTTGTGTAATATGGTTCAAAAATTTTAGGAGCAATATCTTGAGGAATTCCCCCTCCATTATCAATAAAATTGATTACTACATCATCTTTGTATTGTTTTATAATTACTTTTATAATTCTATCATTTTTATTTATATTTGTGTATAAAGCATCTTTAGAGTTATTTATTAAATTTAAAAAAACATGAGATAACTCATTGTAATAACTATTTATTTTTATATCTTTTTTCATTGTTAAATAGGTTTTTATACCAGCTTTTTCTAAAGCATATTTTGATAATTCAAAAGAGTGTTCAATACACTCTTTTATACTAAACTCTTTTTTTGTTTTATCAGGTGAAAAAAAGTTTTTAAAATCATCTAGTGTATTAGACATGTTTTCAGCTAAAAATAAAGCATCTTTTACTTTATCATCAATAAATGAATCTGTTAATTTACCAAGTTGCATTTTTGTTTGAAAGCTTTGTATAATCATAGTAATTGAACCAAGTGGTTGTCTCCATTGGTGAGCTATATTATTTAACATCTCTCCTAAACTTGCAAGCCTTGCTTGCTGAAACATGATAATATCTTTTTTTCTATTATTTTTCACTTCTTGTACAACTCTTTTTTCAAGTGAGTTATTTAATTCAACCAATTCTTTTGTTTTACTCTCTACTTTTGCTTCAAGAAGTTTATGAAGTCTTTTGAAGTGGTTTATTAATAAAACAGAAAGTATCACTGAAAAGAGGAATATTAAAACTATTGAAAACATTGAAACAGTAATAATAACTTCAAAAACTTTTTCTGTATCTCTTTTTTCATTTAAAGCTAAGGTTAAATCATAATTTATCAAACTTGTTATATATATATTTATAGCATTTATTTCAAGATGAAGTTTTGCAAACTCTTTTACAAGATCTTTATTGTGATTTGCAATTTCAAGATTATGAAGTCTTGCATTTATATTAATCATCTTTTTATCAATATTTTTAGAAATACTTTTATGTAGTGTCTCATTTTTGTAGTATTGATGTTGTGTAACTAAGAATTTTTTTATAAAATCACCAATATAAATGGCAGGTTGTTTTATATCCTTGGCTTTTTTATACTCTCCCCAGTTTGTTTGTATTAATTGTAATGCAAGATTAATAACTTCTTTTGCTTGCATATAAGTAATGTTTTTATTTTCTATGTCATATAAAGTATCTTGAATATTTACTGTATATGTATCTTTAATGCTTTCTAGTTTTATTAAAGGTTTTGTTCTTTGTTCATATAACTTATCAAAATCATATTTAATAGAAAAAGTTGACATAAGTGAAAGAACAACAATACTTAACATTCCACCTGAAATAATAAATATTAATATATTTGTTTTTAGTGAAAAATTAAAATTATCAAAGTATGAAAGTATTTTTTTAAACATTATTTATTAATCTCTTTAAATCTATTGTTTTCATATGTGAAAAGATAAATTTTATTTAACAATTGTTTATTTTCAAAATCTATTTTTATTCCTTTTAATGTATTTTCAGGAAGTTCTTTATAAGCTGTAATAAAATTTTCTTTTGTTAATGCACCTTTTATATCTTTTAGTGCTGATACTACAAGTTTAGCTGACAAAAAAGCTTCTAATGATATAAATCCAGGTTCAAAATCTTTATTATATTTATTTAAAACTTCATAGTATTCATTTACAACAGGAATTGTTCTATCTTGAAAGTTTGGAACAACTTGAGAAAAAATCAAATTATTTGTATTGCTTTGTTTTAACTCTTTAATCATTGCATTAGCATCTCCAAAGGAGATATTACAAAATAAAGTATCTTTGAATTTTGGATTCTCTTTTGCTTTTTTTATAAATAGGGCATTTGCTTTATTTGCTCCTATCATTATAATTGCTTGGGGATTTGCATTTTTTATTTCATTGAATGCATGGCTTATTGAAAGTGTATTTCTTTTATAACTTCCTTCTGCTATTAGTTTTAATTTCCTTTTTTTTAAAGATTTAATAACAGATACATATCCTTCTTCTCCATAATCATCATTTTGATAAAATACTGCAAATTTAGATATCTTTTTATTGTAATGTAAATATTTTATTAATACTTCTATCTCTTCTTGATAGGAACTTCTAAAATTTAAAAAATTGTTTTGATTTTTATTTCTTAAAAAACCAGCTCCTGTAAAAGATGATATAAAAGGAATATTCTCAATTTCAACAGTTGGTAAAACACTTTTTACTGTTGGTGTGCCAACATAACCAAAAAGAGCAAAAACTTCATCTTGATAAAGAAGCTTATTTGTATTTTTCATAGTTAGTTTTGGTTCATATTTGTCATCATAAATAATATACTCTATTTTTTTGTTTCCAAGAAGCTTATTGTCATTTGAATAATTAAAATATGAGTTTGCTCCTAGGGTAACAGCTTCTCCCCATTCTTTGATTACTCCTGTTTTAGGAATTGAACCTCCAAGTTTAATAGAAGGGTTTCTATACTCTTTATCTTTAAATATGAAATAGATTGTAAGTAAAATTGATATTAATATAAATAATTTTTTAGTCATAAAGATATTTTACAAAAAAAATGTTTAATATCTTCAATTACCAAGAAATAATCTTTTAAGGGGTATAAACATAGAAGTTTTATTTTTTGGTAAAGGAATCTTTAATTATTAAGTATAAGTTAAGAGTTTAAGGAATAAAATTAGGTAAATAAGATTTTACCAAAAAAAGAAAGGCGGAATATGCAAGAATTTGTATATTATAACCCAGGTGGGTTAGATTTTCCATTAGATGAATCTATTTATATAGCTTCAAATATTGAGGAAACAAAAGATGCTAACTTCTTAGTTTCAAATAGTACTGAAATTGATAGTGAAGTAAGTGCTGATGAAATTGATTTTTATATAAAAAATAGCAAAGATCCTATTTCAAAAAAAATTGAGAATGTTTATAAACTTTATGAAATAGCAGCAATTAAATTTGATTGTGCACAAGATATTACATATACACAAAAAGTAGGGAATAGACTTCTTCTAGTTGCTAATAGTGATGACGCAAAAGAGTTTATTTCAAGTATTACTCCTAATGAATTTGATATGTTCCATGTAAGTGAAGATATAATTAAATCAATTTCAGGACATATTGGAAATTTAAATGTAATTGTAGATGATGAAGGTAAAGATGTAGTTTTAAAAGTAGATCAGATTGTATGGTTTGATGTAAAACAAATGGGATTAAATCAAAGTGGAAGTTTTGATCCTAAACAATCTTCTATAAAAGAAGTTGTAAATACTTTAAGAGCAAATATTGAAGAATATGAATATAGAAAATTCACTACTTATGATGCAAATATCTGCCAATATCATGAAAGAAGAGAAGAAATTTGTGGTAGATGTGAAGATGTTTGTCCTACTACTGCAATTATTAAAATTGATGAAAAAAAACATCTAGAATTTTCACAAATTGATTGTCATGGATGTGGTGGTTGTATCTCTATTTGTCCCTCAGGAGCATTGGATTATGCACCAATTAGTAGAGATTCAATTTATGAAATAGCAAAAGAGTATAGAGGGTATATACCTTTAATAATTCCTGACAAAATGAATATTTCAGAACTTAATATTGATTTAAAAGAGAATATTTTACCTTTTAAAATTGAGGGTGAAAAATTTTTACATGAAACTTCATTTTTGACAATACTTCAAGAAAGTGGCTCACAAGTTATATTTTATACTGACTTTTTATCAAAAGGAAGTAAAGATGCAATTAGAATAGTAAATGATATTTATACTAAAAAATATGGAAAAAAAGCTATTTATGTAGCAATGAATGAAGAAGAGTTAGCTCAAGCATTAGAAGAAGTTGATTTTATTGAAAATTCACAATTTTCTTATAATCAAGAAGATGAAAGAAAAAGAGAAATTTTTGCTGTACGACTTTCAGCATTAGTAGGTCAAGATGATTTAGGTGTAGTAAAAACTGGTGAAAATGTTCACTATGCAAAAGTTAATATCAACGAAGACAATTGTACTTTATGCTTATCATGTGTTGGCGCATGTAATGTGGATGCACTTAAAGCATATCCTGAAGATAATACATTAAGATTAAATCCATCAATTTGTACAGGCTGTGGTTATTGCGAACTTACATGCCCTGAAAAAGATTGTCTTACTATTGAACAAGATGTGATTGAGTTAAACTCTTCATGGTTTCTTGAAAGAGTAGTAGCAAAAGATGAACTTTTTGCATGTGTAGAGTGTGGTAAAGAGTTTGCTACAAAAAAAGCAGTTGAAAAAATTGCAAATATGATGGCACCAATTTTTGCAAATGATCCTATTAAGCAAAAAACATTATATTGTTGTGAAACATGTAAACCAAAAGTAATGTTAGCAAATGATGTTGTAAGGAACCAAAGAGTATGAAAAATGAAGAATTAAATAAAGCAAGAGCAATCTATTATGGATTGTTCTGCTCACTATTTTCATTTATAAATGAAAAAAATGAGTATGAAAATATAGTAAATACAATTGAATTTTTAAGTTCAAATCCAATTGATGAGTATAGCGAAAAATCTTTTTTTAATATGAAAGAGTTTTTAAAAACAAAAGGAATTGAGGGATTAAAAGAAGAGAGCAATGATTTGTTTTTTAGTCCAAGTACAACTTTTATTCCTGTTACTGCTTCATATTATTGTGAAGATAGAGATGATGGAGAAAAAAGAGTACAGATGACAAATCTTGTACTAAAATCAAAGTTTAGAAAAGATAATGGCAATTTTAAAGAAGCCGAAGATCATATCTGTTTTATATTAAATTTTATTCAAAAATTAATTGAAGAAGATTTTTCTCAAGATAAAAATGAATTGATTTATGAAATTTATATACAAGTATTAAATGAAATTATAGATAGTTTTATTGAAAAAATATATAACCATGAATCAAGTATATTTTATAAAGATGTAGCTGTGGTTTTAAAAGTTTTTATAGAACTTGAAAGAGCACTTTTAAATATAGCAAAAACTGATTCAATTAAACATAGAAAACAACAAGAATTATTTCATCAAAAGAAAAAAGGTTTCACAAAAAGAGCTAAAAGAAACTTTGATGAAGTTACAAGTTTATAAAAAAGTTTTTTTTAAATTTTTATAATATGCAAAAAAAGCATATTTATAAAATATTTAAACTTAATAAGTAGTATATAAAATTTATAAATTTTAAAAAATAAAAGCTTTTAATATGCAATTTTTGCATATTAAAAGAGATATGCATATTAAAAGAGATAAGTGAGCAAATGTGATTTATTGACTTATCTCTTTTTGATAAAAGAGAGAAAAATTGCTTGGAGGAAAGTATGAAAGAAGAAAGACGGAGTTTTGTAAAAAAAACTCTAGGTGCAAGTGCTCTTGTAGCTGCAGGAAGTGCAATTCCTGTAATGGCAAGCAGTGCAAATAGCAGTGTTTCAAGTTCAAATGGTGTCGTTGTTGGAAAATCTCCTAAAAAAGAGATTTTATATAAAGAAACAGCCCAATGGGAAGCTTTTTATAAAGCTAGTTATTAAGGAGTAAAAGATAATGGGTAAAAATATACTCAATGACTTATCTTTGAAAATAGGAAGAAGAAATTTTCTTAAACTTGCTTCAATCGGTGCAGGAGTAGGGGCAACATCAATGTTTGCTTCTGGTAATACTGTAAGAGAAGCAACAAAAGAAGAGATAAAAAATCCTTTTCCAGGTTCAAAGAAAGTAAAAACAATTTGTAGTATTTGTTCTGCAGGTTGTGGAATTGTAGCAGAAGTTCATAATGGTGTTTGGGTAAGACAAGATGTAGCTCAAGACCATCCAATTAGTGAAGGAAGTCACTGTTGTAAAGGTATTGACCAAATTGATTTAGTAAAAAGTAAACAAAGAGTTAAGCATCCTTTAAAAAAAGTGGCTGGTAAATGGCAAAGAATTTCTTGGGAACAAGCTATAAATGAAATATCTGAAAAGATGTTAAAATTTAGAAAAGAGAATGGTCCTGATGCAGCAATGTTTTTAGGCTCTGCAAAGTTTAATTTACAACAAGCTTTTTATTTTAGAAAGTTTGCTGCTTTATGGGGTACAAACAATATCGATCACGTAGCTAGAATCTGACATAGTGCAACAGTTGCCGGTGTGGCAAATACATGGGGTTATGGCGCTATGACAAATCACTTTGGTGATGTTGTTGAAAATTCTAAAGCTATTTTAATGATAGGAGCAAATTCAGCTGTAGCAAATCCAATTGGATTTAAGCACTTTCTTCAAGCAAAAGATAGAAACAATGCTAAGCTAATAGTTGTTGATCCAGTATATACAAAATCTGCTGCTAAAGCTGATCATTATTTAAGAATCAGAACAGGTACAGACGTTGCATTTATTTATGGGTTATTACATATTATTTTCAAAAATGGTTGGGAAGATAAAGAGTTTATTGATAGTCGTGTTTATGGAATGGATGGAGTAAGGCAAGAAGCTGAAAAATGGACTCCAGAAGAGACATCTGATGTTACAGGTATTCCTGCTGAACAAATTATTCAGCTTGCTACACTATTAGCAAAAACAAAACCTACAACAGTTGTTTGGGCATTAGGTATTACACAACATAGTACAGGTACATCAAATACAAGAATTCTTCCAATACTTCAATTAGTACTTGGAAATATGGGTAAAAAAGGTGGAGGATGTAACATTATTAGAGGACATGATAATGTACAAGGTTCTACAGATATGTGTTGTCTTGCTGATAGTCTACCTGGATATTATGGCTTAGGTGAAGCGTCATGGAAATATTATGCAAAAGCATGGGGTATTGATTTTAATTGGTTACAAGGAAGATTTCACTCTCCAAAATGGATGCATGAAAAAGGTTTTTCACTTGCAAAATGGTGGCAAGGTGTATTACAAGAAGAAAAAACATATTCTTCAAGTCCTATTAGAGCTTTATGGGTTCAAGGTACTGGTATTACTTCAATGGCACAAACTGCAAAAGTACAAGAGGCTTTAGATAAATTAGATTTATTGGTAATTGCAGAACCATTTGTAAATGAAGCAGCAGTAATTACAAGTAAAAAAGATGATATTTATATTTTACCAGTTGGAACACAATTTGAAACAGAAGGTAGTGTAACTGCAACAAATAGATCTTCTCAATGGAGAAGTAAAGTTGTTGATCCATTATACGAAAGTAAAACTGACCATGAAGTAATGTTTGAGTTTGCTAAGAAATTTGGTTTTTATGATGAATATGTAAAAGCTATGAAAATGGATATTGTTGATGGAGAAATTAAAGTTGTAAAAAAAGATTACAATTGGCCAGATGATGCTTCAAATGAAATTGCAAGAACAGTAAAAACTATTGGACTTGGTGGATGGACAGCAAAAAGATTAAGAGAACACCAAGAAAATTGGCACTTGTTTGACCCAATAACATTAAGAGGTTATGGGAAAATGAAAAATCAATATTATGGATTACCTTGGCCTAGTTGGGATAATAATCATCCTGGAAGTCCTGTTTTATATGATGTTGATACACCTGTAAATAAAGGTGGAATGGGATTTAGAAATAGATTCGGTTTAGAACATGATGGCGTTTCACAACTTGCTGATGAGAGTATTAGTGTAAAAGGCTCTAATATTAAAGGTGGATATCCAGAAATTACAAAAGATAATATTGAAGAAGTTCTAAAAATTAAATTGACAGAAGATGAAAAGAAAAAAATTGGTGCAAACTGGAAAGTTGATTTAAGTGGAATTATTCAAGAAAAATGTAGAGAAAAAGGTGTTTGTGTATATGGAAATGCAAAAGCGAGAGTTAAAGTTTGGACTTTTCCTGATCCTATTCCAAAGCATAGGGAGCCAATTCACTCTCCAAGACATGATTTAGTAATGAAATATCCAACTTATGAAGATCAAACAAATAATTTTAGAGTTGATGTAAGATTTAAATCAGAACAACAACAACAAGATTGGTCAAAAGATTTTCCTACAATGCTTGTAACTATGAGGGTTGTAAATTTAAGTGGTGCTGGTATGTTAGAAAGAACAAGTAAATATCTTTCACATATTACTCCTGAAATGTTTGCACATATAAATCCAGAATTAGCAGCACAACATGGATTAAGAGATGGTGATATGATGTGGTTACATTCACCTCAAAATACAAAAATTAAAGTAAAAGCTATTTATAGTCATAGTGTTACTCCTGATAGAATTGCTTTACCATATAACTTTGCAGGAATGATGCAAGGTGTAGATATGAGTGCAAATTACCCAGAAGGAACAAAACCATACGCAATAGGTGAGAGTTCAAATACAATCACAAATTATGGATTTGACATTATTACACAAATACCTGAATTCAATGCAGGTCTTTGCAAAATAGAAAGAGCATAGGAGTAAAGTATGAGTGAAATGTCAAGAATGAAATTTTATTGTGATGAAGATAGATGTATTGAGTGTTTTGCTTGTTCGGTTGCTTGCTCAGAAGCACATGAGTTACCAACAGGAATTAGTAGAAGAAAAGTAATAACATTAAATGAAGGGAAAGAGAGTTTAGAATACTCTTTATCAATAGCTTGTATGCATTGTACAGATGCACCTTGTGAGCAAGTATGTCCAGTTGATTGTTTTTATATCAGAGAAGATGGAATAGTACTTCATGATAAAGAGACTTGTATTGGATGTGGATATTGCTTATATGCTTGCCCATTTGGAGCTCCACAGTTTCCAAGAGATGGAGCATTTGGAGCAAAAGGAGCAATGGATAAATGTACAATGTGTGCAGGAGGTCCATTAGAAACTAATTCAAGTCATGAAAGACATATGTATGGACAAAATAGAATAGCAGAAGGGAAAGTTCCTTTATGTGCAGCTGTATGTTCAACAAATGCACTTTTAGTAGGAGACTCACAAAGAGTTTCCCAAGTATATAGAACAAGAGTTCTTTCAAGAGGACATAATCATATTGCAACTCCAAAAGCATGGAAGTCTGCATATGGTTCATAAGAAAGTATTAATATGAGATTTAAATATATAATTTTAATACTTATATCATTAGCTTCACTGGCATTTGCCAGTGAAAGTGCAATATTTGGAAAAGATTTAATTCCAAATATATTAGCTTATGATAAAGAAGGATCATTACATTTAGGTAAATGGTTTACTTTATTACAAAGCACATATTTTAAACCTATATTCTTAGGTGTATTATTAGGAGTACCAGCAGTCTTTTTTATACACTATAAAATTATAGGACCAATGATTTTTTCTCATGACAGAAAAAAGATTTATGTTTTTTCAGTATTTAATAGAGCAATTCACACAATAGCTGCAATATCATTTATGCTACTTATACCAACAGGAGTAGTTATGGTATTTGGTGATTTTTTTGGTGGTGGTGAATTCGTTAGAATAAATAAAGATATACATGCAATTTCAACATTGCTTTTTGTTATTTCAGTAATACCTATGTTAATGATGTGGTTTAAAGAGATGCTTCCTACAAGTGATGATATAAAGTGGCTTATGATTTTAGGAGGATACTTAAATAAAAGAAAAGATCCTATTCCAGCAGGTAAGTTTAATGCAGGACAAAAAATGTGGTTTTATGTATGTACTTTTGGTGGAATAATAATGATTGCAACAGGTGCAATAATGTTTTTCCAAGACTTTAAATTTGATTTTATTGCATCACTTGGTTTATCACAAATTGATTTACTAAGAGCAAGTGCAATAGTTCATAATATATTAGGGTTTGCAGTTTTAGCATTGTTTATGACACATATTTATATGTCAGTATTTGCAATTAAAGGTGCAATTCATAGTATTTTAACTGGTTATAAAGAAGAAGAAGAAGTGGAAATTCTACATAGCTCTTTTTATAAAAAGTTAAATAAAGATAAAAAAATCTAAATATTAGTGAAAATTCTCTCAATCTTTGAGAGAATTTTTATTAAATTTTAAAACTTTTTAAAATTCTCTCAAAATTGATTTAAATCAATAAAAAAAAATGAAAAATTATTTAATTTCATGATTGATTTCTTAATATGCAAAGATTGCATATTTTTAGAAATATGATACTATGGTATTAGTAAAAAATCAAAAATAAAAGTAAATAAAAAGTAACCAAAAAAGAGTAATTTTTTTACTTAAAAAAAAGTGTTCCCTTTTTTTACATTTATCCTTCAATTACCCATTATAGCTTTCATTCATTCACTATAAACTAAGTTATATTTAAAGTTTATAGTCATACAATTAGGTAAATAAAAATTTACCAAAACGAAAAAGTGACAATTTAGATTGGTAAAAAATATGACTATAATTGTCCTGTTTTAATAGTCATGAAAATGTTACTTTTTATTTTGGCAAGGAAAAAAAATGAAAGAACAAGAAGTTAATAAAGCAAGAGCCGTATATTATAAAATCTTTAGTGGTTTTTTTGTTTATCTAACAGATCAAAGTAAATATTTTGAATTATTAAGTTTACTTGATATTGTGAAAACAAATCCATTGGATAATGCTTCAGGTGAAGCTTTTACTAATATTGCTAATAAACTTCAAAAAGATTCAAATGTGGTTTTATTACAAGAATACGATGATATTTTTCATAATCCACATACTACACAAGTTAGAACAACTGCATCATTTTATGATGAGCAAGTTGAAAGCGGTAGAAAAAGAGTCCAAATGCTTGATTTTTTAGCAAAAACTAAAATAAGAAGAGATGAAAAAAATTATTCAGAATATGAAGATAGTATAGGGTTTATTTTTGCTGTATTATCTGAATTGGCAAATTTAGTAGCTGATGGAGAAGAACAGTATAAAACAGTTCAACACTGTATATTTGCTGATGTATTAAATGAGTTTGTTGATGAGATTTCAAGAACTATATATGAACATGAAAAAGCAGATATTTTTAAAGATGTTATTGTTGCATTATTATCTTTCATGGAGTTTGAAAGATTGTATTTAGAAGTTTCAAGAGCAAAACCAAAAGAGTATAAAAAACAAGTCGATGAGAAAGAGACTATTTCTAAAGAAGAGATGGAAAGAAGAGCACGAAATAAAGCTGCAAAAGCAGCAGGGGCAAAAAAACAAGATGATGTTTTTATCACTTATGATGTAGAGAGTGATATTTAACTAATAACTTCTAAGAGACAAAGAAAGAGTAAGATTTACTTTTTCTTTGTCTCTTAGAGACTGAAAAAACAATAAGGATCAACTATGCAAAACGAAAGAAGACAGTTTGTCAAAAAAAGTGCAATGGTTGTCGGTGCAAGTGTAGCTGTTGGTGCTACTACACTAGCTGCGAGCGGAAAAGGTTATGAAGCCGATTCTAATGGTGTTGTTATAGGGAATTCTAACAAAAAAGAGATTCTTTATAAAAAAACAAAAGCTTGGGAAGATTATTACAAACAAGCAAAATAAATAAAAAGGTGTTAGTATGTCAAATAGTACATATGATGCATTAAAAGCTAAAGTAGGTAGAAGATCATTTATTAAAATGGCTGCTGTTGCTACGGCTTCTGGTGCTGTAAGCGCTTTTGCAAGTAATGATGGTGTTACTAGAGAAGCAACTGCTGAAGAGGTAAAAAATCCTTTTCCAGGTTCGAAAAAAGTAAAAACTATCTGTACTGCATGTTCTGTAGGATGTGGTATTATTGCAGAAGTACACAATGGTGTGTGGGTAAGACAAGAAGTTGCACAAGATCATCCAGTTTCTCTTGGAGGTCATTGTTGTAAAGGTGCTGATATGATTGATATGGTTAGGTCAGAAGTTAGACTTAAACATCCAATGGTAAAAGAAAAAGGGCAATGGAAAAGACTTTCTTGGGATGAAGCATATGAAAGAATCTCTAAGAAAATGAAAGAATTAAGAGAAAAAGAAAGCCCTGATTCAACAATGTTTTTAGGATCAGCAAAAATGAATACAGAGCAAGCTTACTATTTTAGAAAGTTTGTAGCAATGTATGGAACAAATAATATAGATCATCAAGCTAGAATCTGACATAGTGCAACAGTTGCCGGTGTGGCAAATACATGGGGTTATGGCGCTATGACAAATTCTTTAGGTGATATACAAAATGCTAGATCAATAATTATTTTTGGAGCTAATCCAGCGGTTAATCACCCAGTAGGATTCGCACATTTTCTTAAAGCAAAAGAGAGAAATAATGCACAAATAATTGTAATAGATCCAGTATATACTAAAACAGCTGCAAAAGCTGATCATTTTTGTCAAATTAGACCAGGTACTGATATTCCATTTATGTATGGAATGTTGAATATTATATTTAAAAATGGCTGGGCAGATGAGAGCTTTATCAATGATAGAGTTTATGGAATGGATTTGATTAAAGAAGAAGCTAAAAAATGGACTCCTGAAAAAGTTGCTGATGTAACTGGTGTTCCTGCTGATAAATTAATTCAAATTACTAATGTTTATGCTAAAAATTCTCCAGGTACATTAATCTGGGCTATGGGTCTAACTCAACATACAATTGGTTCTTCTAATACAAGATTAGCACCAATCTTACAACTTGCTCTTGGTAACATGGGTAGAGCTGGTGGTGGAACAAACATCTTAAGAGGGCACGATAACGTTCAAGGTGCTACTGATATGGGATGTTTAGCTAACACACTTCCAGGTTATTATGGTTTAGGTGATGGTTCATGGAAATATTTCGCAAAACAGTGGAATGTAGATTATGAATGGTTAAAAGGACAATTTCAATCTCCTGAATGGATGAATAAAAATGGATTTACACTTGCTAGATGGTGGGCTGGTGTACTTGATGGTAAAAATGGAAATGATAAAATCCATAATGGTAAAACAGGTCTGAAAGCTCTTTTTGTTATGGGTAATGGTATTACATCTGTTGCACAACAAGCAAAAATCAAAGAAGGTCTAGATAGTTTAGAACTATTAGTTTTAGCTGATCCTTTTGTAAATGAAGCAGCTGTATTAACTGATAAACAAGATGATGTTTTCTTATTACCAGCAGCAACTCAATTTGAAACAAGTGGTTCTGTAACTGCTACAAATAGATCTGCTCAATGGAGAAGAAAAGTTGTTGAGCCATTATATGAATCAAAACCTGACCAAGAAATTTTATTTGAATTATCAAAAAGATTAGGTTTTTATGAACAATATACTGCATCTATGAAAGATAGTAGCGGTAAATTTACATGGCCAGAAGATGGAACAAGAGAAGTTGCAAGAGTTATTAAAACTATTGGTTTAACAGGATGGACTCCTGAAAGACTTAAAAAGCATACTGATAATTGGCATATGTTTGACCAAGTATCACTTAGAGGTTATGGAGAGATGAAAGGCGAGTATTATGGTTTACCATGGCCTTGTTGGACAGAAAATCATAGCGGAAGCCCATTACTTTATAACACGAATTTAAGTGTAAAAGATGGAGGTATGGGATTTAGAAATAGATTTGGCCTTGAACATGATGGAGTTTCACAATTAGCTGCTAAAGGTAGTGCACCAAAAGGCTCTAAAGTTGATGGAGGATATCCAGAAATTACAAGAGATAACATTGAAGAAGTTCTAAAAATCAAATTGACAGAAGAAGAGAAGAAAAAAATTGGTAAAAACTGGAAAGTTGATAGATCTAATATTATTGCGCAAAAATGTATGGAAGCAGGAATTGCACCATATGGAAATGCAAGAGCTAGAGCTAGAGTATGGACATTCCCTGATGAAATTCCAATGCACAGAGAGCCATTACACTCTCCAAGACAAGATTTAGCTAAAAAATATCCTGCTTATGTAGATAAGGATAATCATTTTAGAGTTGATACACAATATATCTCTAAACAAACAGAACAAAACTGGTCAAAAGAGTTTCCTATTAATCTTATTACAGCAAGACTTGTAAATATGAATGGTGCTGGTATGGAAAATAGAGCATCTAAATATCTTGCAGCATTAAGTCCTGAAATGTTCTGTGGTATTAATCCAGAATTAGCAGGTCAGCTAGGTGTAAGAGATGGTGATATGATCTGGATTCACTCTCCTGAGGGAACAAAAATTAAAGTAAAAGCTAAATATTCATATTCTGTTAGCCCAGATAGAGTATTTTTACCTTTCCACTTTGCAGGACACTTCCAAGGTGAAGATATTAGTCATAAGTATCCAAAAGGAACAAAACCTTATGCTATTGGTGAAAGTGCGAATACTGTTACTAACTATGGTTATGACATTATTACACAAATTCCAGAGACAAAAGGCGGATTATGCCGAATAGAAAGAGCGTAGGAGTTTAGCTATGAGTGAAATGTCAAGATTAAAATTCTATTGTGATGAAGGTAGATGTATTGAATGTGATGGATGTTCAATTGCGTGTGCTGAAGCTCATGAATTACCAGCTGGTATTAATAGAAGAAAAGTAATAACATTAAATGAAGGAAAAGAGGGATTAGAGTACTCTTTATCAATAGCTTGTATGCATTGTAATGATGCACCTTGTGAGCAAGTATGCCCAGTTGATTGTTTTTATATCAGAGAAGATGGAATAGTACTTCATGATAAAGAGACTTGTATAGGTTGTGCTTATTGTTTATATGCTTGCCCATTTGGAGCTCCACAATTTCCAAGAGAAGGTGCCTTTGGAGCAAAAGGTGCAATGGATAAATGTACAATGTGTGCAGGAGGACCACTAGAAACAAATAGTGAGAAAGAGAGACATATCTATGGACAAAATAGAATCTCAGAAGGAAGAGTACCTGTATGTGCGGCAATGTGTTCAACAAAAGCATTATTAGTAGGAGATGCACAAGAAGTAAGCGCAATATATAGAGAAAGAGTTCTAGCAAGAGGTCATGGGGTACAAACATCACCAATGACTTGGAGTAGAGCATACGGAACAAAATAAGGCTAATGATGAAACGAAAAATGATAATCATCTTTTTAGCTTTGACTACAGCAGCATTTGCTGCTGATAGTGCTATTTATGGTGAAGAATTAATAACAAATATATTAGGTTATGGAAAAGAGGGTTCATTACATTTAGGTCAATGGTTCACAGTACTTCAAGGGAAATATTTTTCAATAGGGTTCTTAATAGTAGCTCTTGGAATACCAGCAGTATTTTTAATACATTATTTAATAATAGGACCAAAAGTATTTTCACATGATAGAAAAAAGATACCAGTATTTACAATATTTCATAGGGTAATCCACTGGATTGCAGGAGTATCGTTTTTAGTACTAGTACCAACAGGTTTTATCATGGTGTTTGGTACAACATTTGGAGGAGGAGAGTTTGTAAGAATATGTAAAGACTTACATGCTTTATCAACAATACTGTTTTGTATATCAGTAGTACCAATGTTAATAATGTGGTTTAAAGAGATGCTACCAACAATGGATGATGTAAAATGGATGATGATACTTGGTGGATACTTAAGTAAAGTAAAAAGACCAATACCAGCAGGTAAGTTTAATGCAGGACAAAAGATGTGGTTTTGGGTATGTACATTTGGAGGGATTTTAATGATTCTAACAGGTGCAGTAATGTTTTTCCAAGACTTCGAATTAGCAATAATAAAATCAATGGGATTAACACAAATCGACTTTTTAAGATTAAGTGCAATAGTACATAATATATTAGGTATGGCAGTAGCAGCATTATTTTTCACACATGTATATATGTCAATGTTTGCAATAAAAGGTGCGATACATAGTATGATTACAGGGGATAAAGAAGAAGAGGAAGTTGAAATCCTTCACAGCACTTATTATAAACAATTAAAAGAACAAAATAAAGTTTAAATTAAAAAATAAGTATAAATAAAAAACTGGGAAGATTTAAGTTCTTCCCAGTTTTTTTTTATTATAATATATTATAATATATTAAAAAAGTGAAATAATAGTGGATAATCAAAAATATTTAAAAAAAGTAATAATAGATAAAGTATCAGGAAATGAAGCCATTGAGTTTGATGATGTAACAATTGAAGAGTCTAGATTAAACTTATATTTAAATGGAGAAAAAGCAATCTCTATGATGTGTATTCCAATCGATCAAGATGCACATGCAATAGGTTTTTTAATGAGTGAAAATGTTATATCACACATTGATGATGTAGAAGAGTTAACTTTAAGTGAAGATGGATTAAGAGTTGATATAAAAGCAAATATTAATGCTGATTCATTGGAGAATTTATATACAGAAAAAACTCTTGTAAGTGGTTGTGGTGGAGGAGTAACTGGAAATGTTGAAGGTAGTGTTGAAATACCTTTTAATCAAATAGCTTTTCAAGTTAAACCAGAAACAATATCAACAGAAGTAAAAAAGTTTTATGAAGAGAGCGAACTTTATAAATTAACAGGTTGTGTACATAAAGCAATGATTTATTTGCTTGATGGAACAACAGTAACTTCTGAAGACATTGGAAGACATAATGCAATTGATAAAGTTGTAGGAAAATGTAAACTTAAAGGTTTAGATACAACAAAATCAGTATTATTTGTAAGTGGAAGATTATCTTCTGAAATGGTTACAAAAGCAGTTATGCATAAAGTTCCTATTATAGTTTCAAGAACAGCACCAACGTATCTTGGTGTACAAACTGCACATAAACATGGAGTTACATTAATAGGTTTTGCTAGAGGTAAAAGAATGAATTTATATACACATCAAGGAAGAATTGATGTCTAGTATTGATGATAATATTGACATACAACTTGATAATATACAAAAAGAATTAATTTTAACAAATTTAGACGAAGATGGTAAACTATCTTGTCTAAAAGCTTTTAAAGTTGCAAGATTAATTGGTAAAAAACCAAAAGAGATGTCTGCAATTACAAAAAGTTTAGGAATAAAGATCACAAATTGTGAGTTAGGTGTTTTTGGAAAATTAAAATTTCATGATCCTCATATAGAAGTTTATAATAGATTAAAACAAAATTATATGGGACACAAAGAACTTGGATGCAAAGTTTTATGGGAAGAAGCTCAAAAATCTACTTTAAGAACTGTTGGTTCAACAGTAAAAAACTCTGATATTGAAGTAACACATTGTCAATTAGGGTGTTTTAGAGAAAAAAAAGGTAAGAAAAATGAAAGTAAAAATAAAAGTTTGGATTGAAGACGATGAAGAAAATCTAATTTTTGGAAGTGGAAAAACAGAAGTTTTAGAAAATATAGATAATACTGGTTCTATTGCAGAAGCAGCAAAAAAAGTGGGAATGAACTACAAAAAAGCTTGGACACATATTAAGATTTTAGAAAAACACATTGAAGAAGATTTAGTTCTAAGATTCAAAGGAAGAGGAGAAAATAGTGGCACAACACTTACTCCAAAAGCAAGAGAAGTTATTCAAACATATAAAATATTAGAACATGATATAAAAAAATATTCAGAACAAAGATTTAAAGAACTATTCCATAAAAATGGGAAAGAGATACTAAGTCCAAAGGAGGATAAATAGTGTATAAGTTAAATTTTTTATTGTACCCAAATGTGCAAAATTACCATATTACAAAAGAAGAATCTCTTGATGTTTTAAGTAATAACGACACCTTTTATGAATTGAAAAAAGAGTTTACTGCAAAATATAATTTTAATGATTTAAAAACAATTGATTTTTCAAAAGCAGGGGTATTAGGTCTATTATTAGATTTAAAAGGAAAAATTGCTGTAAGCAAAGGAGAATCAGAAGCGATTATCCAAGCAGCACAAGAGTATGAAAAGTTAGGTTTAGAGATAACTTGGCTTGAATTAAAAAAAGATGGAAGTGTTGATTTAGATATTTTAGAAAAAAGTAACTTTGATTTTATTTTTATATCTTCATATGTTATGGATACTTTTGTTAAAACACAATTAAAAGATATAAAAAAATTAAGTAGTGCAAAAATTATTTCAAACTGTAGTGCTAACTTTGATGAAAATTGTGATATTGCAATTTTCGATTCTTATAAAATATGTGGATATACAAGTAATGCAATAATTTTATTTAATGATGAGTTTGAAGAACAAAATATTGCAAATTTAGATTCAATTGCTGTAAAACTGACTTTTGAAGCTTTAAAAGAACAAAAATTTAATACAAGTAATAAAGAGATTTTTATAGAAGAATTACAAGCTATTTTTAAAGAGGATTTATACTTTTTTGTAGATTCTAAAACAACATTAGATTACTCTTTACACTTTGGATTAAAAGCAATTAAAGCAAGAGAACTTATAAGAACATTATCTTTATCAAACATACTTATTACAAATGGAGAGGGTTGCTCTTTAGGATTATCTAAACCTTCAAGAATTATTCAAAGTATGGGATATGATGAATTAACTAGTAGAAATGCAATCTCGTTATCTTTTAATGAAGAGTATACAAAAGAGGATATTCAAAAAATATCAAAACATTTTTATAAAAAATATAGACAAATAAAGGTTTTAAATGAGCAATAAACTAACATATTTAGAATTTGATGAGGCAGTAAAAAGAAGTTTGGAACTTGTACATGCTACAACACTTACTCAAATTGTTCCTTTATTAGACTCTTTAGGTAAAGTTGTTGCACAAGATATAATATGCCAAAAAAATCTTCCATCTTTTAATAATTCAGCTATGGATGGATTTGCTTTTAATCATGATGATATTGGTAAAACATTAAATATTAAAAGAGTAATTTATGCTGGAGATAAAGATAAAAAAATTCAAGCAGATTTAAAAGAGGGCGAATGTTATAAGATTATGACAGGAGCACAAGTCCCAAATGATGCTGATACTATTGTTCCAATTGAAAATTGTATTGATGTAACAAAAAGTAGTCTAACTTTACCTATTGATATTAAAAAAGGAAGTAATTTAAGATTAAAAGGTGAAGAACAAACAAGAGGAAATATTTTATTTAAAAAAGGTGAAATAATTGATTCTTCTCATATTGCACTTTTGGCTTCTCAAGGTATCGTAATGCTTGAAGTTTTTAAGGATATCTCAATTGCTGTTTTATCAACAGGTGATGAATTAAAAGAACCATGGCAAACTTCTAATGAAGATGAGATATATAATTGTAACTCTTATGCATTAGTTGCACTTTTGAAAGAAAAAGGTTTTAATGCTACATATAGTGGAGTTATTCCTGATAATTTAGAAAGTTCAAAGAAGTTTATTTCTAATTTGAAAAATTATGATGTGGTTATAACAACAGGAGGTATTTCTATGGGAGATGCTGATTTTGTTGCACAAGCATTTTTAGAAAATGGTTTAGAAACTTCATTTCATGGAGTAAATGTAAAACCTGGAAGACCTATAATGATGGGAAATATGGGTAAAACTACTGTAATGTCACTTCCTGGGAATCCATTGACTGCGATGGTAAATATGCATCTTTTTGCAATTCCTGTATTAAAAAAACTTCAAGGAAGTAACTGTTTTTATCATGATGTGATAAAAGCAACAAATCAAGAAAATTTTAAAACAAAACAAGGAAGAGTAAACGTAGTACTTGGAACTTGTGAAAATGGAGGTTTTAAGGTAACAAGAAATAATAAATATGGTTCTGGGATGATTACTGCTTTATATGAAAGTAATGCTTTATTGGTAACAAATAGTGATACTAAAAACATAGAGTGTAATCAAGAGGTTGGTGTTATTAAATTTTATAACAAACTATTAGAAAAAGAAATAGATATTTTTAATTAAACAATTTAATTTTTTATAAAAGGGAAAACAATGAAATTCAATAAATTAGCAATGCTTTTAGCATCAGTTTCAATGGTAGTATCAACAAACTTAATGGCAAAAGATTTAATGATGGCTACAACTACAAGTACAGATAATACTGGATTATTAGACTATTTAGCACCAAAATTTCAAAAAGAGACTGGAACTACTTTAAAATGGGTTGCAACGGGAACTGGAAAAGCTTTAAAAATGGGACAAAATTGTGATGTCGATATTCTTTTTGTACATGCTCCAGCAAGTGAGAAAAAGTTTGTAGAAAGTGGATATGGAGTAAATAGAAAACAAGTTATGTATAATGATTTTGTTATAGTTGGACCAAAAAGTGATCCTGCAAAAGTTAATGGAATGGTACCAAGTAAAGCCTTAGCAAAAATCAAAGAAGCAAATGCAAACTTTTTTAGTAGAGGTGATAACTCAGGAACTAATAAAAAAGAGATTAGTTTATGGAAAAAAGCAATGGCAAAAGCTCCTGAAAAAGCATCATGGTATGTTCAAACAGGTCAAGGAATGTTAAGAACTATTAATATGGCATCTGAAAAAGATGGATATACAATGACAGATAGAGGAACTTGGATTAAGTATCAATCACAAAAAGCTGATAATAATAGTATGAAAATTGTTGTTGAAGGTGATAAATCATTATTTAATCAATATAGTGTAATTACAATTAATAAACAAAAATGTTCAAATGTAAAACCAGAATTAGCAAAACAGTTTACAAAATGGATTGTAAAAGATGAGATTCAAAAATTTATTGCAGATTTTAGATTATTAGGTAAATCATTATTTATTCCTAATGCAGACAAATAAAAAGTTTCTATAAGGTAATAATATTAGATGAATCTTTTTACAGATGGCTTTAATGAAGCTATACAATTACTTGTATCAGGAAATGATAGTGTTTATTCAGCAATTGCTGTAACAATCACTGTGTCTTCTTGGTCTTTATTTATAAGCTTAATTATAGGCCTTCCTTTAGGTTTTTTGCTAGGGTATTATAATTTCCCTGGCAAGACCGTTGTAAGAACTATCGTAGATACACTTTTAGCACTTCCTACTGTTGTTATAGGTTTAATAGCTTATACAATGCTTTCGAGAAGTGGAGTATTTGGAGAATTTGGTTTATTATTTACTCAAAAATCAATTATTATAGGTCAAGTTGTTTTAGGGCTTCCTATTATTATTGCTTTAACTGCTACTCAAGTAGAAGCTGTAGATAAAAGACTTTATTTATCTTTAAAAGGATTAGGTGCTAATTCAAGACAAATTCTATTATCAACACTTATTGAAGCTAGATTTGGACTTATGACAGCTGCAATGACTGCTTATGGAAGAATTGTTACAGAAATTGGAATTTCTATGATGGTTGGTGGAAATATTAAATATCATACAAGAACAGTTACAACAGCAATTGCACTTGAGACAGGAAAAGGTGAATTTATTACAGGTATTGCACTTGGATTAGTTCTATTTTGTGTTGCTTTAATGGTTAATATTGCTTTATCTATGTTAAAAAGGAAATGGACACAGTGAAGTCTTTATATGAATTAAAAAATATAGAACACTACCATAATGAAAAAAGAGTTTTAAATATAGATAAATTGATATTAGAACAAAGTAAAATTACAGGTTTTTTTGGTCCAAATGGAAGTGGAAAATCTACACTATTTTCTATATTGTCTTTTGTATCAAAACCAACATTTGGAACAGTTTTATTTAATGGAGTTGATAGTAAAAAGCTTGAACATAAAGTAAAACAAGATATTGTAATTCTTCCACAAAATCCTTATTTGTTAAAAAGAAGTGTTTTTGATAATGTTGCTTATGGTTTAAGTTTAAGAAATGATATTAAAAACTTAAATGAAAGAGTTAGCCAAGCACTTAAACAAGTAGGATTAGAAGACTCTTTTCAAAATAGAAAATGGAGTCAACTCTCAGGTGGAGAAGCTCAAAGAGTCGCTTTAGCCGCAAGATTGATTTTAAAACCTAAGGTTTTAATCTTAGATGAACCAACCTCAGGAGTAGATACAAATTCAGCTCAATTAATAAAAGAAGCTATATTTTTAGCAAAACAAAAGTGGGATACTACTTTATTTATTTCTAGCCATGATCATAATTGGTTAAATCATACTTGTGATAAAAAAGTTGCACTTTTTCAAGGAAAACTAGTTCAAAGTGGAAGTATAAATTTAATTTTTGCTCCTTGGAAAAAAGCCTCTAATGGAAATTTAATAAAAGAGTTCTTATGTGGACAAAAACTAATATTTGAAAATAGTACTTCTAAAAAAAGAGACTCAATCGTAATGATAGGATCAGATGATATTTATTTAAATAAAAAAAGTTCTAATAGTGTAAAAGCTGTAATAACTTCTATATTTAAAGAGAACTGTGCTAATCAAATGTTAGTTGAGTTTGTTATTGGAGGTATTACTTTAAATGCTAAACTTTCAAAAAATATTATAGAAGAAAAAAGGCTACTTCCAGGAAGTGAAGTAGATGTTACAATAGATACAAGCAAAGCTTGTTGGATTTAAATTTATTATATATAAGGAAAAAATATGAAGAAAATTTTATTATCAGCAGTACTAGCTACTGCAATGGCAGCAACATCAGCAATGGCAAAAGAAAAAATTATTGTATTTCATGCAGGAAGTTTATCAGTTCCTTTTTCACAAATTGAAAAAGCGTTTGAAACAAAATATCCACAATATGATGTGCAAAGAGAAGCAAGTGGAAGTAGAGCAGCAGCTAGAAAAATATCAGAGATTGGTAGATCAGCAGATGTTATGGCAAGTGCAGATTATAAGGTAATTGATAATTTATTAATTCCAAATCATGCAAAATTTAATGCACAATTTGCAACAAATGAGATGGCTATTGCTTTTACTCCTCACTCAAAGTATGCAGATGAAATCAACTCTAATAATTGGCCAGAAATCTTCTTAAGAGATGGTGTAAAAGTAGGTCACTCAAACCCAAATATGGATCCTTGTGGATATAGAAGTATCTTAGTTACAAAGTTAGCAGAAGATTACTATAAAGTTCCAGGGTTTTATGAAAAATTATTTGGATATGGACAATCTTATAAAGTAGGTGAAGAGGATAAAAGTAAAGTTATTGTAAGACCAAAAGAGACTGATCTTTTAGGTTTAATTGAAGCTCATGCATATGATTATCTATATATTTATAAATCAGTTGCTGAACAACATGGACTAAAATATATTACTTTACCAAAAGAAGTTTCTTTAAAAGATAATGAAAATGCAAAATTCTATAAAACTGCAAAATTTGATATAGATGGTAAAAAACCAGGAACATTTATTACTAAAACTGGGGCATCAATGGTTTATGGAATTACAGTAGCAGAAAATAAAAAATCTCCTGCAAATAAAAAAGGAGCTGTTAAATTTGTGAACTTTGTATTATCTGAAAAGGGTCAAGAGATTATGAAGAAGAATGGTCAAGGTGTAATCTCTCCTGCAAAAATAACTGGTGATGCTTCAATTTTAGGAAGATAATGAGCTATTTACAGTTAGAAAACTTATCAAGCACAATAGATGATTTTGTGCTTGATAATGTGAATTTAAATATTGAAGAAAATGAATATTTTGTACTTTTAGGACAAAGTGGAAGTGGAAAAACTAGGCTATTAGAGACTATTGCTGGATTAAATAGTAGTAGTGGAAAAATAGTTTATAAAGATAAAGATATTTCAGAACTACATCCTGAACAAAGAGAAATAGGTTTTGTATATCAAGAGTTTGCACTTTTCCCTAATTTAAATGTAGAACAAAATATTAAATTTTCATCTAAATACAAAAAGATAGATAATTCAAAAGAGTTATTTGATGATTTAGTAGATTTTTTAAAACTTGGTGAGTTATTGAAAAGAGATATTGAAAACTTAAGTGGTGGAGAAAAACAAAGAGTAGCAATTGCAAGAGCTTTATTTTCTAGACCAAAAATTTTACTTTTGGATGAACCTTTAAGTGCTATTGATCCAACTTTTAGAAACTCTATTATGAAGAGTTTAAAAGATATTCATAAAAGATATGATTTAACAACTATTCATGTAACTCATAACTTTAGGGAAGCTTCTTATTTGGCTAATAAAATAGCAATTATTATGAATGGAAAAATTCAACAAGTTGGTAGAAGTGAAGATGTACTAAATCATCCTGCGAATATTGATGTAGCAAAGTTTTTAGGGTTTAAAAATATATTCCCTTCTTCTTTATTAGGATTTTCTTCCTCATCAAAGTTTTTCTCTGTTGACCCAAATGTAATTCATGTTTCAAATAAAGAAAAACCAACTTGTGATTACACTTTTGAAGCTACTTTAGAAGATTGTATGGGCGTAGTTGATCATTACAAGATATTTGTTAATGTTGAGAATCATCAATTTTTTATAAAAATACTTAAAAGAGAGTATGAGGGTTGTTATGCAAATGGTGGCAATAAAGTATTTATTGGCTTTGATAAAAAAGATATAGGATTTATCTAATGCAAAAAAAATCGTTTACAGTTTTACTTATTACCCTTGCATTTATAATAGTTTTTTTCTTAAGTGTTCCTATTTTAAAGATGTTTGTTGGCGTTGGAAGTGATAAACTAATAGAAACAATAAAAGATGGAGAGGTTTTAGCTTCTATTTGGCTTACTATGAAAGTATCAGCTTGGGCTATGATGTTTGTTTTAATAACAGGCTTACCACTTGCATATATTATTGCAAGATATAATTTTCCTGGAAGAAGTTTAATCGAATCAATTATTGATATACCTGTTATGATTCCTCACACTGCTGCTGGTATTGCTCTTCTTACGACTTTTGGAGATACTTTTTTAGGAGATTTTTTTAAGTTTTTTGGAATAGAGTTTGTTGGAACTGAGTATGGAATTATGATTGCAATGATGTTTCTATCAGCTCCTTTTTTAATAAATAGTGCAAAAGATGGTTTTAGAAAAGTTGATGTAAAACTTGAAAAAGTAGCAAGAACATTAGGTGCAAGTCCTATTTCAGTATTTTTTAGAATTACTATTCCCAATGCAAAAAAAGACATTATTAACGGAGCATTGATGATGTGGAGTAGAGGACTTGGAGAGTTTGGTGCAGTAGTTATTTTAGTTTATCATCCAATGACAACACCAGTTCTAATCTTTGATAGATTTAATAGTTATGGACTGAGTTTCTCTGCACCTGTTGCTGCTGTTATTATAGGTTTCTCTGTTTTAGTTTTTCTAGCAGTAAGATTTGCAACTTCTAGATTAAAGTAAATTTTCATGTTTAAGGTTTTTTATTTTTGCTTGATTTTTGTAAGTGTTTTTCTTACTCATGTTTTTATTATTAGTTATGAGTTTAATAAAGAAACTAAAGTAAAAATGAGAAATATAAGTAAAGACATTACAAATATAGATTTTGTAAAGCTTGAAAAAAAACAAGAATTTACTCCTAAAGTTGAATCAATAGAAAAAAATAAAAAACAAAAAAAAGTTTTAAAAAAAGTAGTTAAAGCTAATAAAAATATAGAAAAAAAGATAAAAATCAATAAAGAAGAAGTAGTTGAAAATAATAGAAAAGAGCAGCCAAAACAGCAAGTAAATAAAAGTAAAGATAAAATAGAGCAAAAAAGATTAGTTAAAAATCAAGAAGATAATAGTATAGAAAAAAAACATATTAATCTTTATATATCTTATATTAGAAGTGTTGTAGAAAAAAATAAATTCTATCCAAGAATTGCAAAAGTTATGAAACTTCAAGGTGATTGTTTAGTGAAATTAAAAGTTTTAAGTAATGGAAAAATTGAAAAAATAGAGTTTGAGAAAAAAACAAACTATAAAGTTTTAAATAACTCTATTTTAAAAATTTTTAAAAATATTCAAAACTTTAAAGCCTTTCCAAAAGAGATTTCAAAAAGCTATTTAACTTTTAGACTTCCTATAAGCTATAAAATAAAAGGATAGATTTGAAAGCATTTTATATAAAGCTAGTTTTGATACTTTTGTTATGTATATTCTTATCTTTAAGTCTTGGTAAATATTCAATTAGTTTTGAACAGATGTTTCATTACTTGTACTCTTTAATAGTTTCAAATAATTTAAATGAGAGTTTACAAATGATAGATAATATTATCATTGAGATAAGACTTCCTAGAATTATTGCTGCTGTGTTAATTGGTGCAGCCTATGCTGTATCTGGGGCTTCATTTCAAGCTATGTTTATTAATCCTTTAGTTTCTCCTGGTATATTAGGTGTTTTATCTGGTTCTGCATTTGGTGCAGCTTTAGCAATAGCATTTTTTGACAACTGGTTTCTTACTCAATTTTTCTCTTTTACTTTTGGTATTTTAGCTGTTGTTTTTGCAATTTTTGTAACAATGCTTTATCAAAATAGAGCAAATAGTAGTTTAATTTTAATACTTGGTGGAATAATCAGTGGTTCTGCTTTTTCTACTTTATTATCAATTGTAAAATTTACTGCTGATCCTTATGAAAAGCTTCCTTCTATTGTCTATTGGTTAATGGGAAGTCTTTCTTTTATTGAACTAAATCAAATTATTATTGTTTCTATTCCTATGCTTCTTGGGATTTTAATTTTAGTAGGAGTTTCAAAATACTTAAATATTTTAAGTTTTTCAGAAGAAGAAGCTAAAAGCATGGGGGTAAATACAAAGTTAATTAGAACTATAGTTATTATAGTTGCAACATTAATTAGTGCAATAAGTGTTTCTTTAGCTGGTATGATAGGTTGGATTGGACTTATTATTCCTCACTTTGCAAGACTTTTAGTAGGAGCTAATAATCAAGTTTTATTGCCAACTTGCGCACTTTTAGGAGCAACTTTTTTACTTATTGTAGATAATTTTTCTAGAATGCTTTTTGAATTTGAAGTTCCAATTGGAATATTAACTTCTGTAATTGGAATACCAATATTTATATTTGTTCTTAGAAGTTCAAAGAAGGCTTTACAGTGATTGAAGTTAAAAATATAAGTTTTAAATATATAGATGAATTAATCTTAAGTAATATTAGTTTTAGTATAAAAAAAGGAGATATTCTTGCTATTTTAGGAGAAAATGGAAGTGGGAAAAGTACTCTTTTAAAACTTATATTGTCTTTTTTTAAGCCTTTAGATGGAGAAGTTTTAATTGATAATAAAAATGTACATTTATATAATAAAAAAAGTTTAGCAAAAAAAATAGCATACGTACCACAAAGTAGTAACTTACCATTTTCTTATACAGTTTTAGAAGTTGTTTTAATGTCAAGAATTTCATATCAATCGATTTTCTCTACATATTCAAGTAAAGATAAAGATATAGCAATTGAAGCTTTAAGACATTTAGAAATAGAATTTTTAAAAGATAGATTTTTTTGTGATTTAAGTGGAGGACAAAAACAACTAGTTTTAATAGCAAGGGCATTAGCACAAAAAGCAGAAATTCTTATTATGGATGAACCAAGTTCTAGTTTAGATTATTCAAACGAGTTAATGCTTTTAAGTCAAATTAAAAAACTCTCAAAAAAAGGTTTTACAATTATTCAAACAACACATAACCCAAATCATGCTTTTTTAATTTCATCTAAAACCTTACTTCTAAAAGATAAAAAGGTTTTTGCTTTTGGGCACAGTAATGAAGTTTTAACTCAAAAAAATATAAATAGTTTATATAACATAAAAGTTGAACTTCAAGAAAGTAGTGAAAAAATAAAGTTTTGTATCCCAAAACTTGATAGGTATTAATATGAGAATAGTTTTAATTTTAATTATTTTTTGTTTTTATGGTTTTGCTAATATTATAAATTGTAGTGAATATAAAAAGAGTGTGAATAATATTATAGGTCAATCACCATCTGTTAATATATTTTTATACTCTTTATATGAAACAAAATTTCCTGAAAAAATATCTAAAAAAGATAAAAGATTTTCAAAAATTCCAAGTGTTGAAGTTTTAGCTAAGCGTAATATTGAACTTGTGCTTTTGTATAACTCTCAAGGAAATTTTGAAAACTTGGCACAAAAATTAAAAAAAGTAAATATTGATACTTGTTACTTAAATCTTCATTCAATTTATAATTATATTGATGCTTATAAAAGTGTAGGAGAGATTATACGTAAGCAAAAAAGAGCAGAAGAGATATCTTTATATATACAAAAAGAGTTAAAAATTTTAAAACGTATTACAAAAAATATAAAAGATGTGCAAACTATTTATTATGCAAAGGGAGATAAAGGTTTAGTAAGTAGTTGTGATAAATCAGCTCACACAGAAGTATTTGAATTGATTAAAGCAAAAAATGTAGTCAAATGTGGTGCTTTAGAGAAAAAAAGAGTAACTTTGAGTTTAGAAAATTTATTGCTTTTAAATCCAGAAGTTATAGTAACAGATAATAAAAAGTTTTATAAAGACATTTTTATAAATAGAAAATATAGTTTTTTGCAAGCAGTAAAAAATAAAAAAGTTTATCTTGTCCCTAAAAAGCCATTAAACTATATAGATAGTCCTCCTAGCTTTTTTAAGATTTTAGGAAGTTATTGGCTTGGAAAAAAAGTTTATAAAAAAGAGTTTGAAAAGATAGATTTTAAAAAGAAAAAAAAAGAGTTTGAAAAAATATTATTAAATAAGGAATAAATTATGAAAAGTTTTAAAACATATATTTGTATTGATGATACAGATGAAATAGCTTATGAAAAGTCAACTGGTGAAATTGCAGAGGAGATAAAACAATATATTGAAGATGAGTTTAATATTGCTTGTTCATTAGTAACTAGACATCAGCTTTTTTTACATGAAGATATTCCTTATACTTCTCATAATAGTTCAATGTGCTTTACTTGTAGTTTAACACAAAATCAAAAAGAGCAGATAAAAGAGTTTATAATTCAATATTTAAATAAGTATAGTGCTCCTACCTCTCAACCTGGTCTTTGTATTGGATTTGATAAAGACATTGCAAATAAAGAAGAGCTTATTAATTTTGGTTTAGATGCTAAAGAAAAAGTATTGACTAAAAAGCATGCATATGAGATGGCATTAAAACAAGGTTTAGACTTAAGTGAACATAAAAATGAAGGTCAAGGAGTAGTTGGGGCTTTAGCTGGTGTTGCACTTAGAGTTTCTGGTTTTGATGGAAGAGTTAAAGGGAAGTTTGAAACAAAAAAAGAGTTTATGAGTGTTGAAGAGTTATTGAAACTTGATTTTATTGATGAGGTTAGGTTTAAAAATGAGAAATTAGCTTCAAATGATATTATTGTAAAAACTACTCAAGCTTTAAAAACTGTTTTTTTAGAACACAAGTCAGTTCTTTTAATTCAAAAGTGTGAAGAGGGATATGAAGTTGTTAAAAAAGAGGATTTGAAAAGTTATTAAGGGGTAAAAATGTTTGAAAATATAAATAATAAACAGATATTTAAATATGGGAAAGATGCTTATAAAAAGGCCATTTTACAAGCCATTGATTGTAAAAGTTTTATTTTAGATAAAGATGAAGATGAACTTATAACTTCAATAGATCAAAACTCTTGTTATAACTGTTTATATAGAAGATGGACACAAGAAAGTTTCATGTGCATGGCTCTAAATAAATAGGAGAAACCTCCTATTTATTTTTAAAAGTTATACTTTAAAGAAGCATAAAATTCTCTACCTTTTTCTGGGTAACCTAAATCATATTCATAATTTTTGTCAAATAGATTTTCAATTCCAATTTTAAAACTTAAAGTTTTAGAGTAAATATATTTTGCATTAAAATTTGTTAATGAAATATTTGATGCTTTTACATAATCTTTACTTACTTCATTTTCTAAATAGAAATCTTTTTTATAAGTATAATTTGCTTCAAGAATAACATTTTTAACTGGTTTATAATTTGCATAAATATAAAATTGATGTTTAGGTAGTTTTTCAACTTCATCTTCAGAATCTTTTTTAATATTTGTATATGTATAGTTTAATCCAGTACTAAATAAATTTGTTTGATAGTTTATAGATGTTTCAATTCCTTTATACCTCTCATCTGCACTATTTTGTTCTTGTCTTTTTCCATTATCTAAAGTTTTATTTATAATTGCATCTTTAACTTTTGTATAAAATAGGGCATTATTAAATGTAAAATTATTTACTTTTATTTTATGTGCTACTTCATAGTGTGTTGCAATCTCTGGATCTAGCTCAGGATTTGGTATAGCCTTACCTTTTTTGTCAGAGTATCTCTCTTTCATTGTAGGTAAATGACTTTTTCTAGAGGCTTTTAAACTTACTTGTTGATTCTTTGAAATATCATAAAAGAAGCCAATTTGTGGATTAAACGCGTTATTTGATTTTTTTTCAACTTCTGTTGCAGTTGTATCAACTCTTGAAGCTCTTGTGTAATCATAACTAGCAGAAGTAATAACTTTCAATTTTTCTGTAGCAAAGAAAATGTCTTCAAAAGCAATAGAGTAAACATGATCTGCTAAATCCTCTTTTGTTGTTGAGATTTTTCCTTTTTTATTAATATTTGTTTCTGTTCCTATGTGAGAATCTTTTTTATATGAGATTGCAGTTTTTAATATATGATTATCTAAAAGTCCAAAGTTTGTATACTCTAATGCTGTTCCTTTTGTATTATCATCAGAATCATAAAAACCTTTTGATGTAGAGTATGTCTCATCTTTATAATAATCTGTTTTATATTCATAGTCGTTTCTATAAAGTTTAAACTTTACAGAACTATCAGTATAGTTTTTATTCGCAATAAAATACATTGTTCTAGTGTCCCAAACAGGCCATTTCCAATACTTTTCATTACTAATTGTTGGATCAATTGTAGGTGGTTGTCCTTTTTGTGAATCCATATAAGAGTATCCAAATACATATTCACTTGTATCATCAGGAGTGAATCCAACTTTTGCACTTACTGCTTTTTGTTTTGTGTCACTATTTTCTCTTTTATAATCATTTACATCAGCATCATTTGATAGTGTCCAATGTTCTCTATCTTCTAGTGTAGCATTTACTTGATAATAATATTTTTCTTTTTTTGAACCAAGATAGATATTGTACATATTACTTGACTTTTCCCAATCACTATCTGCATTTATTTGTGTTGTAAAGCTACCCTCAAACTCTTTTGTTGGTTTTTTTGAAACTAAGTTAATAACACCACCTAATGTATTAGAACCATACAAAGATGAGCTAAAACCTTTTGCAATATCGATTGAGTCTAATTGTGTAGTTAAGATTCTTGAGTAATCAAACTGTCCATCATAAGGAACATAAATTGGAATACCATCTAAAAACATTCCTATTCTATTTGAATCAAAACCTCTAATATTTACAGACTTTTCAACTCTTCCACCTCTGTTTACTAAAGTAATACCTGTAGTTTTATCTAATACTTCACTAATATCCTTAGATGCACTATTTTCCAAGGTTTGTGAAGTGATTTTATTTGTATCATATTTAACACCATTATTATCTTGTATTGAAATTTCACCAAGCGTAAAACTACTTTGTGCGAGTAATACACTTGATGCAATACATGATAAAACAAATAATTTTTTCATGTTTTTCCTTTGTTTTTACAAATATAAAATAGACTCAAAATATGCGGTATTAGCATATTATAATGCTAAAAATAAGTAAATTGAACTTAATTTTAAGAATATTTTATTTTGAGTAAAAATGATTTTACTTTTATAATTTTTTAATGGTGCTTAATAGTTTAAAAATTAAGTTATATTTTAGTTTACAACTAATTTTGATACAATTATTTATGAAAAAAACAAAAATATATTTATTTCCTGGATTGATGTGTGATAAAAGAGTCTTTAAATATATATTTTTTTATTTAGAAAATGAATATGAATTAATATATGTGGATATTCCTTTAGAAGATAGCTTTGACAAAATGATTGAAAATTTAAACTTTAAAGAAGAAAAAGTAAATCTTTTAGGATTTTCTATGGGAGGGTATTTAGCTACTTATTTTGCATTGAAATATCCTAAAAAAGTAGATAATTTACTTATTCTTTCAGCTTCATGTTGTGCTTTATCAAAAAATGAAATAGCCTTTAGAAAAAAAGCAATCTCTTTTGTAAAAGAGTTTGGGTTTAAACCTTTAAGTAGAAAAAAAATATCAAGTTTACTTGAAAATAAAGATGATTTAAAGTTAATAAACCTAATTTTTGATATGTACCAAAAAATGGGTGAAAACTATTTTTTAACTCATATGAATGCAAGTTTAAAAAGAAAAGATTTAACTGAAGAAATAATTTGTTCTAATTTAAATTTTAACTTTTGTTATAGTAATAAAGATAGTTTAATAAATCAAGAGTGGTTTGAAAACTTAAAAAATAAAAGTAATTGTAATCTTAATATAATAAATAGCACTTCTCATATGATAACTTTAGAGAAAAGTGTATTTATTGTTGATGAAATAAGAAGAGCTTTTTAAGCTATTCAAAGTTTTCTAATTCATCAAATTTATGGATTATATATTTGTTTTTATCGATTTTCTCAATAATTTTTTTCTTTTTTAAATTATTGATTATTGTAGATACAGTTTGTCTTTTTGAACCAATAAAACTTGAAAGAGTCTTTATAGATAAATTTAAATCTAAAAGATATTTTCCATCTTTTTTTTGGTCTTGAGTAGTAGCAATTTCTATTAAGAATGAAGATATTTTTTTCTTACAACTTTTAAAAACAAGATTTTTAATAATATTTCTTTCAAGCTCAGCTCTATGCTTTAAAGATCTTATTACAGAAGTTGAAAACTCTTTATTTGTAAAAAGGTTTGCAAATTTTTTTGCATCAATTAAGTATACTTCACTATCTTCTAAAAATTCAATTGCACAAGATGTTTCAGGTATGATAATATTGTTTGCTTTTAAAAAGTATAATACAAACTCTTCCCCATCTTCAAAAATTATAGCTTTTGCTTTTCCACTTTTAAAAACATAAAGAGTTAATGAGCCATCTTCATATTCTAAATTACCTTTTTTGAATTTTTTTATTTTCAATGATGAAAAATCTTCTTCTGATAATATCTTTGATAAGTTTATTGAGTCAATTCTTAATCTATTAGATTCCACTTTTATCCTTCCCTTTATAAAATTAAAAAACTAAATTTAAGCTCTAATAGCAAAATATTAACTATTTTATACTTTTAATATACTAAATAGAAAAAAATCCTAAAAAAAACCTAAAAGAAAATAATTATTTTAAAATAATTAAAAAATAAATTTAATTATAAAATTTTTAAAAAAATGAAAAAATGTGTCACCAATATGACATATAATAATATGTAAAATTTGAATATTATTAATATGCAGATATAATCGGAATAAAATAATTTGCTTCTTTTTTTCTTAAAATATTTTTTGTCATATCTATGACAGTCAAAATATTATTTTTTTATTATGATTCTCATGTTTATTAATTTTTTATTAATAAAATTAATTAGTTGATAATTTAAGTATTATAAGGAAAGAGTAATGAAAAAAGTACAAAATACTTGTCCTTATTGTGGAACGGGTTGTAATATTGATTTGCATGTAAAAGGCAATAAAATCAAAAAAGCAACACCCACAAAAGGACATCATGTAAATGATGGGGAACTTTGCTTGAAAGGTCTTTATGGTTGGGAGTATGTTCACTCACCAAGAAGACTTACTAAACCTCTTATTAGAAAAAAAGATGGAGTGTTTTCAAAAGAAGGTAAATTAGAAGAAGTGAGTTTTGATGAAGCATATAAATTTGTAGCTTCTAGAATGAAATCAACAGTTGAAAAATATGGTCCTGATAGTATTATGGGATTTTCATCTGCTAGATGCTCAAATGAAGACAACTATTCTTTTCAAAAACTATTTAGAATCTTAGGAACAAATAACATAGATCATTGTGCTAGACTTTGACATGGTCCAACAGTAGTCGGTCTGACTAAAACACTTGGAAATGGAACAATGACAAATGATCTAGTAGAATTTGCTACACACAGTGATGTATTAGTTTTAATAGGAACAAATACGAGTGAGTGCCACCCAATTATTGCAATGCAAATGTTAAGAGGGATTGAGAGAGGCGCAAAAATGATTGTGATAGATCCTAAAAAAACTGACATGGCAAAAAAAGCTGATATATATATCCAAACACCAGTGGGTTATAATATTCCTTTTTTAAATGCAATGATTAACTATATAATTCAAGAAAACTTATATGACAAAAATTTTGTGGAAAACTTTTCACATGGTTTTGAGTATGTGAAAGAAGCAGTTAAAGAGTTTACTCCAAAAAGAGTTGAAGATGAAACTGGAATTTCACAAGAGCTTGTAAAACAAGCAGCTAGAACTTATGCTAAAGCTAATGCAGCAGCAATTTGCTACACAATGGGAATGACTCAATTTATTGATGGAACATCAAATATTTTCTCACTTTCAAATCTTGCAATCTTAACAGGAAATCTTGGTAAAAAAGGCGCGGGAGTTAATCCTTTAAGAGGACAAAATAATGTTCAAGGCTCATGTGACATGGGTGCTTTACCAAATGTTGTACCAAATGGACCTGTAACAAGTAAAGAAGTTAGAGATCATATTAAAGATATTTGGGGATATGAAATTAGCGAAAAAATTGGTTATGCCTTAACTGTAGCCCCTGACAAAATAGAAGAAGAAAAACTTAAACTGCTTTATGTATTTGGTGAAAACCCAGTAATGAGTGATCCTTGGACAGAACACTTTGTTCATGCAGTTGAACATTTAGAAACTTTTATTGTTCAAGATATATTTTTAACTGAAACTGCACAAAAAGCAGATGTTGTTTTACCAGCTGCTTCATGGGGTGAAAAAGATGGAACATTCTTAAATACTTCAAGAAGAGTTCAGTTAATTAGAAAAGCAGTTGATGCACCAAATAACTTAGATCCAGATTGGAAAGTAGTTGCAAATATTGCAAAAGAGCTTGATATTAAAGGCTTTGATTATACATGTGCTGAAGATATTTGGAATGAAGTAAGAAAAGTTAATCCAAAATTCTTTGGTGGAATTAGCTATGAAAGAATAGATAAAAATGATGGAATTAGTTGGCCTTGTCCAGATTTAGATCATCCTGGTACACCTGTTTTATATGAAGGAAATAAATCTATGCTTCCTGATGGGAAGTTTAAATTAGTTCCTGTAATTTATTCAGAAGATAAAGAGCAAAGAGTTAAATTAGAACAAGAGTTTATTGAAAAAACAAATATGCCAAAAGATTACCCTATTGGTTCAGGGGCATTAAGTGAAAAAGTAAACGAATTATATCCTTGTTTATTCACAACTGGAAGAAAAGTATATCACTATCATACAGGAACAATGACAAGAGAGTGCAAACCTTTAGAATTAGGTTCAGACATTATGGGAGCAACAATTGAAGTAAGTGAAGATATAGCAAGAGAAAGAAAATTAGATGAAGGTTGTTATGCTTTAGTTGAAAATAAAAGAGGAAAAATTGCTGCAAAAGTAAATATAAATAGAGATTTACGTCATGGAACAATTTTTACAACATTCCACTATGCAGAAGCAGATGGAAATGTCCTTGCAAATGCAGAAGAGAAAGATCCTTTATCTGGAATGAATCCTTTAAAAATGACAATTGCGAAAATTAAGAAAATATCAGAAGAAGAGTTTTTAAGTGTTCGTAATCAAACAGATATTCAAATGCACCCATCTGAGTTATATCGTGCTGTAAGGAGACAATAATGAGCTTACCATTAAAAAATAAATATGTAATAGCAGATCCAAATGTATGTATTGGTTGTGCAACTTGTATGGCGGCTTGTTATGAGTCTGCTTATGAAAGAGGGAAATTGGCAGTTCCTAGACTTATAGTAACTAGAACAAACAGTGGAACAATGCCAAATCAATGTAGACAGTGTGATGATGCTCCTTGTGCAAATGTTTGCCCTGTTGGTGCTTTAGAGTTTGAAAAAGATTGTATTGCTTTACATGAAGAAATTTGTATAGGTTGTAAAATGTGTACAGTTGCATGTCCTTTTGGAGCAATTAGACCAGAAGCTGAATTAATGCCATCTATTGATTATACAATGGAGCCTAAATATAACTTAACAATACAATCTGAAGTAGGTGTAAAATCTATAGCGGTTAAATGTGATTTATGTGTAGGAAGAGAAGACGGACCTTCATGTGTGGAGGTTTGTCCTACAAATGCCTTATCTTTTCGAGACAATTTAAATAATAACTTTATAGAAGAGAAAGCACAAAAAACTGTTGAGTCTTTTACTAAAGAAAAAATGAAATATAAATAAAGGATACCTAATGACACAAGTATATTTTTTGTATGTTATAGGTTGTATTATATCTTTACTATTATATAAACAAAACAAAATTGCAGCAAAAGTAGGATTTTCAATTTCTGCTATTGCTTCAGCTTATGCAGTGTTTTATTTTTTAGTAAATTTAGAGCAAACAGTTAGTATTAATATGTTTGAAAGCTTACTATATAGCCCTAAACTTGTTCTAAACCCTTTGGGAAACTTTTTTTCATTTGTTGTGAGTTTAGTTTCACTAGCTTCATCAATTTATGCAATTCAGTATTCTGGTGAGTATGAGAAAAAAGGAAGTTTAGCTGTGATGGCAGGATTATTTAATGCATTTATTTTATCAATGCTTTTATTAATTGCTTCATCAGATGTATTTTGGTTTATCATATTTTGGGAATGTATGACAGTAATTTCTGCATACTTAATTTGTTTTAATGATTCTAAAAGTTCATTAAAAGCAATAATGATTTATTTAGGAATTGCTCACTTAGGAGCAATGTGTATTACAGCAGCATTTTTAATTATGTCTGCACAAACTGGTTCATTAGAGTTTAGTTCTTATGAAAATATCCAATTATCACCTGTAATGGCAAGTATTGTTTTTTTATTAGCGTTTATTGGATTTGGTTCAAAAGCAGGGATGTTTCCTATGCATGTTTGGTTACCAAAAGCTCACCCAGCAGCTCCAACAAATGTATCTGCTCTTATGAGTGGAGTTATGATTAAAGTTGCACTTTTTGGGATAATTAAATTTTGTTTATGGCTTCCAGTAATGGAGTGGTGGGGACTTTTAATTATTATTGTTGGTGCCTTATCTGCATTACTTGGAGTACTTTATGCACTTGTACAACATGACTATAAAGCATTATTAGCATATCACTCAGTTGAAAATATTGGAATAATTCTTTTAGGTTTAGGAACTGGTGTTTATGGAATTGCAGCAAATATGCCAACACTAGCAGCTATAGGTTTTCTTGCAGGTTTATATCATATTTTAAATCATGCAACTTTTAAAGGATTACTATTCTTAGGTGCGGGAAGTGTTTTATATACAACTCATACTAAAGAGATGGATAACCTAGGTGGTTTAGCAAGAAAAATGCCTTTAACAGCATTTGCATTTTTAATTGGTTCTTTAGCAATTACTGCAATTCCACCACTTAATGGTTTTGTTAGTGAATGGGTTACATATCAAGGTATGTTTCAAGGAGCACTTTCAGAATATGCAAGTAGTAGAGTTGTCTTTTGTATAGCAATTGTTGCTTTAGCATTAACAGGAGCATTAGCAGTTATGTGTTTTGTAAAAGCATATAGTGTTATTTTTGGTGGAACTCCAAGAGATAAAAAAATATTTGAAAATGCAAGAGAAGTTCCTGTAACTATGGTAATTGGAATGTTTGTTCTTGTAGCTGGATGTATTGCTTTTGGTCTTGGTGCAAATATTGTTGTTAAAGATATTATGCTTGTTGTTTCTTCATTCTCTGGAAATTATGAAGCTGTAAATGGAACAGTTATTAATTCACCTATGGGATCAACAGTATCTCCACTATTAATAGCAGCTGTTTTAGTTATAACTGTGTTAATTCCAGTTGTAATTTTAAAATTAGCAAAAGCTAATAGAACAAAACCAAGACAGACTGATCCATGGGCTTGCGGTTTTAAATATGATAGTAGAATGCAAATGACAGCTTCACCTTTTACAGGTGATTTAAGAAGATTGCTTAATTGGTTATATAGAAGTGAAACAAAAGTAAAAGACCAAGGTTATTTTGCCCCTGTAGTTTATGAAACACATGCAAAAGATATTTGGTGGAATTTATTATACGAACCAGTTATCAAGCTTACAGTTAATACTGCAAAAGTAGTATCAAAAATGCAAAATGGAAATGTAAATATGTACTCTTTATATATATTAATCGCATTATGCCTTTTTGTCGGAATTAGTTATTTACTTTAAAGGAGTGCATTATGGACAGTATATTATTTATGATTTTACAAGTTATCTCAATTGTTCTTATAGCACCTTTGTTTGACGGAATGGCAAGAAAATTAAGAGCTAAATTGCAATCAAGAGAAGGTGCACCAGACTTTTTTCAAACATATAGAGATATTAGTAAACTTTTAAAAAGAAGTAGAACAGCACCTTCGTGTGCCCATTGGGTGTTTAAAACAGGACCTTTTGCTCTTTTTGCAGCAGGGGCAGCATTACTTGCAACTATACCTATTACATATAGTTCAAATAGTTTTGCGGGAGCTTATGCTGATGTATTAGTATTTATTTACTTAGGAGCATTATTAAGATTTGCATTTGGTGCAACATCAATTGATTCTGGAAATCCATTTGCAGGTGTTGGTGGAGGAAGAGAACAAATTTTAGGAATTTTTGTTGAACCTGTAATGATGATAAGTTTATTAGTAGTTATTTTATTAGCAGGAACTACAAACTTAGTTGAAATTCAACACTTAGTAAGAAGTGGAGAAATTGGATATCACACACCAGCATTTGCAATTGCTTCTATATCTTTTTTATGGGCAGTTTATGTTGAAACTGGTAGAAAACCTTATGACTTAGCAGAAGCAGAACAAGAGTTACAAGAAGGTGTTTTAGGTGAGTATTCAGGCTCAGATTTTTCAATAGCACATGCTGCATTAATATTAAAACAAGTTGCAATAATTGGACTTTTTTTAACTATTTTTGAACCATGGAATTTTGAAAATCCATTTTTAGCATTGATTGTATTTATTTTAAAAGTTGGAATTTTTTATGTAGCTGCTGTATTTATAGATAACTTTGGACCTAGATTTAAAGTCTTAACAAGTTTAAAAAATAGTGCAATTCCACCACTAATTATATCTATAATAGCACTAATTTTATATGTGGTAGGAGTGTAAGATGATTGATTTATTAAGTATATTATCAATAATTTTAATTATTAGTTCACTTTGTGTTTTTGGAATAAGAAATTATAAACTTGCTACATGTGCGTACTCTTTTCAAACGTTTATATTAGTGATGATTTTTATTTATCTTTATAAAACATATTCAGCAGATGAGTTAGGTAGTTGGGCGATAATTGCGTTTTTTACAAAAGTAATTTTTGTGCCAGTTATTTTACTAAGACTTATTAAAAAGTTAAAAGTTGAACATGAGGATGAACCCGTACTTGGATTTTATGTAAGTCCAATTGTTGCTATTGCATTTTCATTAGCTATTGCAATGGCTTTATATCCAATATATTTGAAATTTTCATTAATAAAAGAGCATATACCTTTAATTGCATCAATTACAATTTTTATGATTGGAATTTTTGGATTTGTATTAAGAAATTCAGCAATTAAACAAATTCTTGCTTATTGTACTTTTGAAAATGGAATACATTTATCTTTAGCATTAATGGCATATAACTCACCAGAAATTGTAGAGTTAGGAATTTTAACTGATGCTTTATTTGCAGTAATTATTACATCTATTTTTGCATCTAGATTCTTTAAATATTTTGGTTCTTTAGATGTTTCAAAAGCAACTGAGTTGAAAGGATAAGGTATGGATATTCAACAATTATTATACTTATTAATGGTTTTACCTGTTATTGCATCAGTAGTAATATGGTTTTTACCAAAAAATTATAAAGTACTTAGTACTTTTCACATACTTGGTTCTATGGCAACTAGTATTATAGGCTTATTAGCTGTATCAAAAGTAATTGATGGACAAACATATTTTATCTTTGATGAGATGTTTTTTCTAGATTCATTAGGAGCAGTTTTTATTTCACTAATTGCAGTAACTGGACTTTTAGTTAATCTTTATTCAGTTAAATATATGCAATGGGAAGTTGAAAAAGGTGAATTAACTGTAAAAGATACTAAACTATTTTTTACTCTTTTTCATCTATTTGTTTTTACAATGACTTTTTCAGTTCTTGCAAATAATATTGCTTTAATGTGGGTTGGTATTGAAGCTACTACATTATCTTCTGTATTTATGGTTGCTATTCATAAGAGTAAAAAATCAACAGAAACAGGTTGGAAATATATTATTATTTGTAGTATTGGTTTAGCTTTTGCTTTATATGCAACAGTATTACTTTATAGTGCAGGTTTTAATATCATAAATGATAGTCACAGTGCAATGCTTTGGACTACATTAATGGCACACTCAAAAGAGATTGATCCAGATGCATTAAAACTTATTTTTATATTTGCATTGATTGGTTTTGGAACAAAAGCAGGGCTTGCACCAACTCATACTTGGTTACCAGATGTACACTCAGAAGGTCCAGCTCCATCATCAGCTATGTTATCAGGAATACTTTTAAAATGTGCAATTTTAGCTTTAATTAGATACTACGCTGTTGTGGGTAATTCACTTGCAGGGTTTGAGTATGTTCAATCACTAATGATAATAAGTGGTTTAGTTACAATTTTTATTGCATCATTTTTCTTACTTATGCAACATGATGTTAAAAGAATGTTTGCTTATCACTCAATTGCACATATGGGTGTAATTGCATTTGGTTTAGGTATTGGAGGAGCAGTTGGATTATTTGCAGCACTATTCCATGTTTTAGCTCACTCAGTTACAAAAGCTTTAGCTTTTTGTGTTACAGGAAATATGATTCAAATTTATGGAACAAGAGATATGACTAAAATGGGTGGGCTAATAAAAATAGCTCCAATTACAGCAATTTTATTTGGTATTGCTGTTTGTTCTTTAGTTGGTGTTCCAGGATTTGCAATTTTTGTAAGTGAATTTTTAATGATAAAACAATCAATTGTAAATGGACTAAATTTAGAAGTTATATTATTTATTATTGGTCTGATTATAATCTTTATTGCTGACTTTTCACACTTTAATCTTGCAACATTTGGGAAAAGTAATTCAAAAGTTTTAAGAAATGAGTTACCTTTAAGTGCAAACTTACCATTAATTGGTCTTGCTTCATTGATTATAATTTTTGGGGTATTTACTATTAAGCCTTGGTTCGCACTATTACAAAATGCAGTAAATATTATTATGGGTATATAAGGAGATAGGTTATGAAAGTAGGTCAAAACTTTATTGATAAAGTAAAAGAAACAATAGCAATAAGAGATGTTTATAGACAACCAGAAGATCAAATAACAATTACAGTTGATAGAAATGATCTTCCAGAAGCAGTAAGAATTTTATATTATGATTTAGGTGGTTGGTTATCAACAATGATTCCAAATGATGAGCGACAGTTAAATGGTAACTATGCTTTATATTATGTACTTTCTATGGAAGGTAATAAAATGTTTGAAGGAGATGAGTTACCACAAGATCAAAAATGTTGGATTACTGTAAAAACTTATCTTCCAGCATCTGATTTAACTTATCCATCAGTTACATTAAAAGTTCCAGCAGCAGTTTGGTATGAAAGAGAAGCATACGATATGTTTGGACTAACAGCGGTTGGACTTCCAGATCCAAGAAGACTTATGGTTTCAGATGATTGGCCTGAGGGGCTTTTCCCATTAAGAAAAGATTCTATGGATTATAGACATAGACCAGATCCAGTTGATCATAAAGATGAGCCTGATTATGAGTTTATGAAACCAAAAGGCGCAGGAGTTTTAGATGTGCCTTTAGGGCCTTTACATATTACAAGTGATGAGCCAGGACATTTTAGATTATATTGTGATGGTGATACAATTATTGATGCTGATTATAGACTTTTTTACCAACACAGAGGTATGGAAAAGCTTGCTGAAAATAGAATGAACTATGACCAAATGGGATATTTAGCTGAAAGAGTTTGTGGTATTTGTGGTTATGCCCATGCAATTGCTTGTATAGAATCAGCAGAAAAAGCAATAGGACTTGAAATACCTTTAAGAGCTCAAGCTATGAGAGTTATTTGTCTAGAGATTGAAAGACTTCACTCACATCTTTTAAATATAGGTCTTGCTTGTGAAGTTACTGGAAATATGAATGCCTTTATGCATATTTTTAGAATTAGAGAGTTTTCTATGGAATTAGCCCAATTAGTAACAGGTGGGAGAAAAACCTATGGAAATGTTGTAATGGGTGGATTAAGAAGAGATATGACAGGTAAAGAGATTAAAAAAAGTTTAGAACTTCTAAAAACTATTGAAACTCAATTAGATGAAGTTTGGGACGCTGTTATGGATGATAAAAATCAAGTTGCAAGATGGAAAGGCGTTGGTATTTTAGATAAACAAGTTGCAAGAGACTTTTCTCCAGTTGGTCCAAATGTAAGAGGAAGTGGTTTTAAAAGAGATTCAAGATATGACCATCCTTATGACTTTTTAGATCAATTAGATTTTAAAATTCCAACAGAAGATGGTTGTGATGTATTTGCAAGAGAAACTGTAAGATATAAAGAATTAGTTGAATCTATTTCTATTATTAGACAATGTTTTGAAATGATGCCAGGTGGACAAACTATTATTACTCCTCAGACTATGATTAAACCAGAAGCATATGCTTTAGGAAATGATGAAGCTCCAAGAGGTGAAAATATTCACTGGATTATGCATGGAAATGCACAAAAAGTATATAGATGGAGATGTAGAGCAGCAACTTATAATAACTGGCCATCTTTAAGATTCCAATTTAGAGGAAATACAATTGCAGATGCAGCATTGATAGTTTGTTCTTTAGACCCATGCTTTTCGTGTACAGAAAGAGTTACTATTGTTGATGTTAATAGCAAAAAAACTAAAGTATTAACGCAAAAAGACTTAAAAAGATATTCACAATCTTTAAAAAGTCATCCATTGAAAAATATGTAGGAGTAAGATATGAAACTACTTGATATGACAAAAAAGTATGGAAGTGCAACACATAAATATCCTTTAGAACCATATGAAGTATTTGATGGTTTTAGAGGAAAACCATCATATACATATGAAAATTGTATTGGGTGTACTGCTTGTGGGGTTGCTTGTCCATCAAATGCTATAAATGTAAAACTAAATAAAGAAAATACAAAACTAGTATGGGAGTTTGATGCTGCAAGATGTATTTTTTGTGGTAGATGTGATGAGGTATGCCCAACAAGTGCTATTGTACTTTCAAAAGAGTTTGAATTAGCAGTAAAATTTGATAAAAATAGTTTAAAAGAAAGAGGTGAACTTGATGTTCAATATTGTGAAGTTTGCAATAAACCTTTTACAACGAAAAAACTTATTTCATACAATTTAAATAGATTACAAAAAGCTGGATGGGATAAGAATAGTTTAGATACAAAAGTTAAATATATAAGAACTTGTACAGATTGTAAAAGAAATCATGAAGTTGAAAATTTAACAAGTAATTTTAAAAGGGGTACAAAATGAGCAAAACATATGTAGTACCAGAAGATATAAAAGATGCAAATAATCTTGAAGCAAAATTAGAACATCTAAAAAATATTAAAAGAAGTTTTAATGTTTTTAGAGTTGATTGTGGTTCATGCAATGGTTGTGAAATTGAAATTTTTGCAGCTATTACACCAATGTGGGATCCTGAGAGATTAGGTTTTAAACTTGTTGCAAGTCCAAGACATGCAGATATATTAATATGTTCAGGACCAGTTACTAGACAAATGTATTATCCTTTATTACGAGCGTATGAAGCAACTCCAGATCCAAAAGTAGTAGTTGCAATTGGTGCTTGTGGTTCAAGTGGAGGTATTTTTCATGATGCATATAGTGTGTGGGGTGGAATTGATAAGGTTATTCCTGTGGATGTATATATTCCAGGATGTCCTCCTCATCCAGCTACTATTGTTCATGGATTAGCATCAGCACTTGGAATTTTAGAACAAAAACTTGAATATAAAGAACATAAAGATGGTTCTAATGATTCTCCAGTACTTGAAGATTCTTTATTAGGAAATATTCTTTTTGAAAGAGATGTTTTAGTTGAAGCTAAAAGGCTTATGAGTTATTACTTTGGTAGAAAACTTTATGAAAAATATATTAATGCTTTAAAAAATACTAGTGATATAAAAGATATCAAAAAAACTAAAAAAGTTATAGAGATATATAGTAGTGAAGAAGAAGATTCAAGGTATGAAGAGTGTATGCAAAAACTTCATAATAATGTTTACTTAAAGTATATGAAACAGTTTGTAATCATTAACGATGAGGATAAATTTATAATTTAAAGAAGTTAAAAATGATAGAAATATGTAAATTAACTAAAAGAAGAGTAGATCCTACATCACCAGATTTACCTGAAAAATATAAACAAGTAAAAATTTTTTCAATGGCTGTTGGTCATGGTGTAGGAACTGTAGATTTTATGGAGTGCATAAAGAAAATATCTGAAGAAGAGTATTTAAAAGTAGTTGAAGATTGTGGAGAATATGCACAATTTAAACTAGGAAACTTAACTAAATATTTTGAAATAGAAGTTTTTCCAGAACATGCACAACTATTAGTGCCAGAAATGCCTGATTGTTACTTAAAAACTCTTTTTTCTTCTTTGGAAGAAGGATTTATTGTGATAAGGAAAAGCATATGAAAAAAGCAATTTTAACAATAGGAAATACTTTAAGAGGAGATGATGGAGTAACTGCTTATTTAGGAAGTTTAATTGAAAAAGATAGCTCTTTAGATTGGCAGATATTTTATGGAGAAGATACTCCTGAGAGTGAATTTCACAAAATAAGAGAGTATGCACCTGATTTAATCATTGTAGCAGATGCAATGACGGGAATGAAAGTAGGAAGTGTTGAAGTTATGGATTTGAGTGATGATAGGGATTATATGTACTCAACTCATAACTTACCAACACCAATATTAATAAGTTATTTAAAAGGATTTTGTCAAAGAGTTCTTTTTTTAGGATTAACAGTTGATATTGAAAATGTATTAGAGGTAAATGAAGAAGTTTCAAAAGAAGCTAAACAAACAGCAAAAAGTGCTTTTGAAAAAGTAAAAGAGATAGATTCAATTTTCGATGATAATAATTAAAGGGAAGGATAAATTATGTTATCGCCAGCAGATACAGCGCAATCATTAGTTAAAGGTTTAGAACATAAGGTCAAAATGCCAATAGTAAGTATTATTTTCTTATCAATTATGGCAGGTGGATCAATAGCAATGGGGGATATTTTTTGGGCCCATTCTACAGTTGGAGTTGCTGAAGCATCATCTCCTGGTATCGCAAACTTTTTAGGAGGAGTTGCCTTTTCAGTGGGGCTTATAATGGTAGTTTTCTTTGGAGGACATCTATTTACTAGTTCATTAATGTCAGGAGTTTCAACACTTGATCATAAATTGTCATTTTCAAAAACAATTTTTTATTGGTTTATTGTTTGGATTTTTAACTTTGTTGGAGCAGCCTTAGTAGCTTATATGTATTATAAAGCACAATTGCCTTTAAAATATGATGGTCAAATATTACATCATTTTCTTGAAATGGGTGTAGCAAAGAACAATCTTTCTTTTGAAGCTGCATTTATTAGAGCAATTTTTTGTAATGTATTTGTATGTATGGCTGTTTGGGCAGCAACTGGTGCTTCTGATGCAGCAGGTAAAGTTTTATCAATAGTTTTAATTATTGCAGCATTTGTTGGGTCTGGTTATGAACACGTTGTTGCAAATATGTTCATTTTTACAGAAGCGTTATTAGCAAAAGCATATTATCTTAATGAAGCAGGAGGTACTATTCAAGCACTAGCAGAACATTCACATATAGCAGCAGCTAAATTAGAAGAGTTTACATTTTTAAATATCATTCCAAATAATCTTCTTCCTGTAACACTTGGAAATATAGTTGGAGGATTGTTTTTTGTAGGAGTTGTTGGTTTTATGTCTCATAAAACTGATATGAAAAAATAAAAGGAAAAAATAGTATGAAAAATACAAACGTTATCTGTCCCTATTGTGGGACAGGCTGCGGAGTTCGTTTAACTTCGCATGAAAATCGAATAGTAAAAGTAAAAGGTATAAAAGAAAACCCTGTAAATGAAGGACATTTATGCCTAAAAGGTATTTATGGGTGGGATTATGTTAGTTCAAATGAGAGATTAACAAAACCTTTAATTAGAAAAAAAGATGGAGTTTTCTCAAAAGATGGAGATTTTGTTGAATCATCATGGGATGAAGCTCTTAGTTTAGTTGTTTCAAAAATGAAAGAAGTAAAACAAAAATTTGGTCCTGATGCAATAGTTGGAAATTTTTCAGCTAGATGTACATTGGAAGAAAATTATGTTGCTCAAAAATTTATGAGAGCAATTATAGGTACAAACAACATAGATCACTGCGCAAGAGTTTGACATGCACCAACAGTAGCCGGTCTGGCTAAAACAATTGGTAATGGTACAGCTACAAACAGTTTTACAGAAGTTGGAGAACACTCAAATTGTGTTTTAATGATTGGTTCAAATCCAGAAAATGGACATCCAATTGCAGCAATGCATATACAAAGAGCAATATCAAGAGGAGCCAAATTAATTGTAATTGATCCTATAAAAACTGAATTTGCACAAAAAGCGGATGCTTTTATTCAGCTTCCACCTGAGTACAACATTCCGATTATAAATATGCTAATTTCGCATATTATAAACAATGAATTATATGATAAAGAGTTTGTTGAGAATTATACTCATGGTTTTGAATATTTAAAAGAAGCTGTTAAAGATTATACTGCTAAAAAAGTATCTGAAATGACAGGTGTTGATGAAGAGTTATTAATTAAAGCCGCAGAACTTTATGCTACATCAAAGCCTGCTGTGATTACTCATGGTATGGGTGTAACACATTTTAATCATGGGGTAGGAAATGTTTGTGATATTTCAAACTTGATGTTAATAACAGGAAATATTGGAAAATTAGGAGCAGGGGATTTACCTCTTAGAGGTCAACAAAATGTTCAAGGTGCTTGTGATATGGGAATTTTACCAAATATTTTCCCTAATTTAAAACTTGTAACAAGTAAACAAGCAAGAGATTATTTTGAAGAACTTTGGGATTGTAAACAAGCTTTAAGTTCAAAAATTGGTATTCATAAAACAGAAGTTCCTGATGCAATTTTAGATGGTAAAGTTAAGTTTTTCTATACTATTGGTGAAAATCCAGTTATTTCAGAACCTAATACAAATCACTTTTTAAAGGGTATTTCAAAAGTTGATTTTTATGTAGTTCAAGATATCTTTTTAACAGAAACAGCACTTAAAGCAGATGTTGTTTTACCTGCTGTTAGTGTTGCAGAAAAACAAGGTTGTTATTTAAATGCAGAAAGAAGAGTTCAATTAAATGAAAAAACACTAGATCCAAAAGGAGATGTAAAACAAGATTGGGAAATCATTTGTGAGTTAGCAAAAAGATTTGATGCAAAAGGTTTTGATTATACAACACCTGAACAAATTTGGAATGAAGTAAGAGTTGCTGATCCTAAAAGATTTAAAGGAATTACTTATAAAAGATTAAGAGAAATTAGTGGGATAGCTTGGCCTTGTCCAAGTGAAGATCATCCTGGAACACCAAGTTTGTACATGGATAAAAAGTTTTTTACAAAAGATCAAAAAGCAAATTTAGTACCTGTTGTTTTTATTGATGATAAAAATGATACGGCTAAGGCAGAAGAAGAGCTTCGTAAAAAGTTAAATTTACCTGAGGGATATCCTTGTATGGTAGGTTCTGTTGATGAAAAAACAGATGAAAAGTTTCCAATTTCACTTTTAACAACAAGAAAGGTATATCAATATACAGTTGGAACAATGACAAGAAAGTCAAAAATTATTGAAGAGGGTGGAGATGCCCATGGTCCAACAGCTGAAATAAATCCAGCACTTGCAAAAAGATATAATCTAAAAAATAGAGATTTTATCAAAGTTGAAAGTAGATATGGTTATATAGCAGTTTTAGTAGAAATTACAGAAACGATTCCAGATAATATAATGCAGATGACTTTTCACTATTGGGAAGGTTTATGTAATGAATTAACTAGTTCTGGATGGGATTATACAACTAAAACACCAACATATAAAGCAGCTGTTAAAATGGAGAAAATTTCTCAAGAAGAGTATAGCCAGATTATGGAGATTAAAAAACTTAAATTTAAAACATCAAAAATTATTTATGATGATTATCATCATTAAACAAAAAAGAGGATATCCTCTTTTTTGTAAAAAGTAAAATTTAGTAAACAAATCATATAATAAACTTCAAGCTTCTAGTATAGAAGAGAAAGCTACACTTAAAGCTTTTTTCAAACAAAACTTATGAAAAAAGGCAAACTATTATGCTACAAGAAACAAAAGATAAAACAGTATTTTTAAAATCAGATAAAATTGGTGAGGGTGAATTAGGCTCAATGCTAATAAGAGGTTTTTTAAAAGCAATGGCAGAGCAAGAAAAATTACCAAGTAAAATTATATGCGTAAATAGTGCAGTTTTATTAACTACTACAAATGATGAAAATGATGATGCACTAATTGCTTTAAAGGATTTAGAATCAAAAGGTGTAGAGATTTTCTCTTGTGGAACTTGTCTTGACTTTTATGAAAAAAGAGATGAATTAAAAGTTGGAATTGCTGGTAATGCAATGGACACAATAGCAACACTTCTAAACACTAATACAGTTACTTTATAGTAATCTTTCACTTTAAAACCTAAGAAAGTTTTTTCTTAGGTTTTACACATAAAAAATTTACTTTTACTTTATATATTTTTAAAAAGGTATATTATGCTTGATATAAAAAGCTTTACTAACTCTATATCAAAAGAGCTATTTTTTAGATTTCCTCTTGTTTTCATATTTATGATTTTATGTTTTTTCCTTGCAGTATTTGAGAATAATCAAATCTATTTATTAGAACAAAAACTTCAAGGTAAACTGTTTTTGAGTAGTTTTATTCTTATTGGATTTACTTTAGCAACTTATTTATATTTAGAAAGGAAAAATTTAGATAAGATAAAGAAAATCTCATTTTTCTTAGTATCTTTACTTATTGTATATTTAGGAGTTTTTACATATGAAGATTCACTTTTATATCTTATTTTTGCAGCTTATTTAAGTATTACTTTTTCAAACTTTTCAAATATAAAAAACTCAAACTATTCAATATTATCTTTTAATATGCAAGTTACTAATAGTGTAGTTTTTGCTTTTTTTAGCTCTTTTATTTTAGGTATAGGAATAAAGGTGATACTTTTAACATTAAAGTATCTATTTTCACTTACTTTTTTTGATTTAATTAGTGTTGAAATGATGATTTTTATAAGTATAATTATATTTCCTACTTTAGTTTTAGCAAATATTCCCAAAAATATTGAGCCTTTAAAAAATAGTTTAAAATTAAAAAAAGCAGTAGAACTTTTAATAAAAAATATTTTAACACCTTTGATTTTAATATATACTATTATTTTATATGCATATTTTATAAAAATTATCATAATTCAAGAGTTGCCAAAAGGTGATTTGTCTTGGATGATTTGTATATTTTTAAGTTTATCAATTTTAGTAAAAGCTTTTTTGAAATCTATAAAAGAGCAATCTATTTTTACAAATTTTATTGATAAATATTTTATTTATTTAATGATAGCTCCAATAATATTTTTGGATATTGCAATTTATATAAGAGTTAGTGAATATGGAGTTACACAATTAAGATATTGCTTAATTATTTTATCTATTTGGTTTAGTTTTTTAATTGTTTTAGAGTTTATAAAAAAGCAATTTTGTATAAAAAGTAGTTTAGTATCAATGTTTTTACTTTTATTAGTTGCTTCTATTACGCCTTTGAGTTCATCAAATATATCTTTAAATTCTCAATTTAATAGATTTAAAATAGTTATTGAAAAATATGAAGTTTCTAATGATAAAACAAAATATAACTTAAAAGATTTGAGTTTAAAAAAACGAGTTGAATTAACTTCGATTATTAGTTATTTATCAAGAAGTAAAAAAGGAATGCAATTTTTAAATGAGTTTTTTAATAAAAACTTTAAAACAAAATTTGAAGTGTTTAAATATATAAATATGAAAGAAGCTTACTCTTATAATTTAAAAAGAGAAAAAAGTAAGTATGTACAGGAGTTTAATTTATATAATCTAGCATATGATTCAAAGGGATATGATTATGTCTTAAATTTAGCTAGTAGTAATAATAATGAAAAAGAGTATAAACTAGATGATGGAAAATTGAAAATAGTCTTAAAAGATTCTATTTTAAATCTTAAGATTGATAATAATACTATAAGCTTTGATTTAAAAGAAATAGTAAAAAACTGGGCTAAAAAAAATATTAAAAAAATAGATAACTCAAACTATAAAGAAACTATTTTTATAAGAAAAAATAAAAATATAGAGTATAAATTGAATATTCAATCTTTAAGTATCAATGAAAAAGAAGATAATATTAAAGTTGATTATATAAACTCTATTTTGATGATAAGAAGATAAAATGAGAAATATTTTTCTATTTTTCTTTTTTTTCTTTAATTTAAATGTTTTTGCAAACTCTTTGGATGAAAACTTAGTTAAAAAACAAATTGCAAAGATGTTAATTGTTGGTTTTGATAAAGCAAAAATAGATAATTCTTCTCAAATAGTTAAAGATATAAAAAAGTATCAACTTGGTGGAGTGATACTATTTGATAAAAATTTACAAGATAAGAGTAAATCTAAAAATATTATCTCTTTTGAACAAGTAAAGAAATTAACTCAAAGCTTACAAAATTTAGTAGATTATGAGCTTATTATTAGTATTGATCAAGAGGGTGGAAAAGTTCAAAGATTAAAAAAAGAGTATGGTTTTATAGAAACTTTAAGTGCAAATGATATTTCAAAATTATCATTAAATAAAGTAAGACAAGAGTATAAAAGTTTAGCTTTACAACTAAGTGAATTAGGAATTAATTTAAATTTTGCACCAGTAGTTGATTTGGCAATTAACCCAAATAATAAAGTTATAACAAAATTAAATAGAGCATATTCAACTAATGTAAATGAAGTAGTAAAATATGCAAAAATATTAATACAAGAACAAGAAAAAAATAAAGTAACTAGTGTTCTTAAACATTTTCCAGGGCATGGTTCTTCTTTAGAGGATTCTCATAATGGTTTCGTTGATATTACTAATAGTTGGAACAAAATTGAGTTAGAACCATACAAAAAATTAATTAAACAAAATAGTGTAGATATGATAATGACAGCACATGTTTTTAATAAAAATCTTGATGAGAATTATCCTGCGACTTTATCATACAAAGTCAATACAAAATTATTAAGAAAAAAATTGGGATTTCAAGGAATTATTATAAGTGATGATTTACAAATGAAAGCAATATCAAAACACTATAGTTTAAATGAAGTTGTAAGACTTACTATAAATTCAGGTGTAAATATACTATTATTTGGCAATCAATTAGCAAAATATAAAACAACTGATATTATAAATACTATTTATGAAGAAGTAGAAAAAGGAAATATAGCTTATGAAAAGATTATACAATCAAATAAAAAAATAAAAAACTATTTATTTAGAAAATAAATTTATAAGTGATTAAAACTAATGAAATTATTAACATAAATAATATAAAATTGCTTAAAAATTTTATATTAAGAGGTAAGTTTGATTAAGTTATTTATTTCATCAAAAAAGTTCCAAAACTTTATTGCTACATTGATTGTAATCAATGGAATTATTTTAGGTTTAGCTACTTCAAAACAAATTGTTCAAGAGTATTCAAGTATTCTTACTTTTTTAGATAATACTATTATTGCTATTTTTACAATTGAGATAATTCTTCGTATATATGTGCATAGATTGAGTTTTTTTAAAGATCCTTGGAGTTTATTTGATTTTTTTGTAGTTGCAATATCTTTAGTTCCTGCAAATGAAGGTTTATCAATATTAAGAGTACTTAGAGTATTAAGGCTTTTTAGATTATTAACTGTAATTCCTCAAATGAGAACAATTATAGCAGCACTACTTGGTGTAATTCCTGGAATTGCTTCTGTTTCAATGGTCTTATTATTGTTCTTTTATGTATTTGCTATTATGGCAACTAATCTTTATGGAGCTAGTTTTCCCCAATGGTTTGGAACTTTAGGTGAGAGTATGTATACACTTTTTCAAGTAATGACATTGGAGAGTTGGTCAATGGGAGTAGCAAGGCCTATAATGGAACTATATCCTTATGCTTGGGTATTTTTTGTAATTTATATATTAATTGTAACTTTTGTAATGGTAAATTTATTTATTGGACTTATTGTAGATGCTATTTTTACAATTAAAGGTGAGCAAAAGGAAGAAAAGTCTAAAGAGTTACAAGAAATAGAGCTTTTAAAAGAACAAGTGCAAGAATTAAAACAAATCTTATTAAAAAAGAGTGAAAATGATAATACTTGATTTTGAAACAAATAGTAAAAGTGTAGGAGATGTAATAGAAGTTGCAGCTGTAAAAATTGATGCAAATCTTAATATTTTAGATAAATTCCATAGATATTATTTATCAAGATATAGTTTAAATCCTTACTCTTTTGCAGTTCATAGATTAACTCCTGAGATGATTATGGAGTATAGAAAAGATAAAAATTACTCTTCATATTTTACAGAAGATGAAGACTTTTATGAGTTTTGTGAAAATAGTGATACCCTAATTGCTCATAATATCTCTTTTGAGTTAAGGCATTTAAATAAAAAAGTATATTTTCAAAATCAAATTTGTACAATGAAAGAGAATAAATATATTGTAAATGCAAGAAATAAAAATGGCAATATCAAGAATCCAAGACTAAATGAAACTTGCCATTTTTATGGAATAGAGTTTGATGAAAACAAGCATCACACTGCAACATATGATGTTACAAAAACATATGAAATATTAAAGTGTATGCATGAATATAATAAAATTAATTTTTAAGAATTTTTTCTTCATCTTCTTCATGGTTCTCATGAGTTTGTTTTTTATCATCTTTCTTATGAGAACGCGAGAATTTTTTTATTCCTTCTAATTCATAATTTATTGCATTTACAGATATTGAGATCTCAACAAGTGCAATAAATAAAGATAAAGTCATCGAAACTAAACTAAGCCCAAAAAGTACTTCACCTAAAAAATTTAATTCTAAGAAAAGAAAAAACATAGAAATTGTACAAAGTATTAAAGAAAATACTCCATAAATTTGCATCTGTTTTATTAATGAGACTCTTTTTTTTAAACTTCTAATTTGTTTAGAGGCTTTTGGAACTTTTCCATCTCGTGCATTTGCACTTAAGCCTCTAATTAGTTGTCCTGTTGTTAAAAATCTATTAGTATAAGCTAATAAAAGTAAAGATATAGCTGGAAATAATAATGCTGGAGTAGTAATCGCTATATTTAATGTATTCATTAACTATTTTCCTCTAAAGTTTCTATTTGAATCTCTTTTTGTAGTTTTTTTAGAAGTTGCTTTTTTTACTGGTTTTGTAATATTTTTCTTTTCTGTTAATTTCTTTTTTTTCTTTTTGAAAAGTCTTGGTTGTTTCTCTGTTAATTCATATTCATCTAAAACTAATCTTTTGATTGTAATCATTAAATCTTTTTCAATCTTTTCAAGTTGTTTATACTCATTTGCACAAACTAAAGTAATAGCTTGACCAGTTTTGCCAGCTCTTGCTGTTCTTCCTACTCTATGTGTAAAATCATCAGTACTTAAAGGTAACTCAAAATTTACTACATAAGGTAAATCTTCTATATCAATACCTCTTCCTGCAATATCAGTTGCTACTAAAACTCTAATTTTATCACTTTTGAAATCTCTTAAAGCTCTTGCTCTTGCAGGTTGTTTGATATCTCCATGAATACAAAGTGTTGATAATCCATCTAGGTTAAACTGTTGTGTGATTTCATCTGCTATTTTTTTTGTATTTACGAAAACTAAAACTTTATGATAGTTTTTTGAACCAATTAAAAATGAAAGCATCTCTATTTTTTTAAAACTATCTATTTTGTATGCAGTATGTTCTATTGAATCTACTCTTTGTCTTACATTAGTTAATTCAACAACTGTTGGATTATTTAAAAACTCTTTAGCAAGTTTTTTTACATTTTGTGAAATAGTTGCAGAAAACATTGAAATTTGTCTATATTGGCTAACTTGTGCAAGTATTCTTTTTACTTCCTCAATAAATCCCATTTCTAAGATTGTATCTGCTTCATCTAATATAACTCTATTTATACTTGAAATACTTAATATCTTATTTTCTACATGATCTAGTAATCTTCCTGGTGTTGCAACTATAATATCAACACCTTTTTTGATTTTTTCTGCTTGAAGTTTATTGCTAACACCACCATATGAAACTGCATGTTTTATATTTAAATGTCTTGAATAGTTTGATATATTTCTATCAATTTGATTTACAAGTTCCCTTGTTGGTACAATTATAAGAACTCTTGGAACTCTTTTTTTATTGTAATCAATCTCTTCTTTTAATTGTTCTAACATAGGTAGTAAAAAAGCAGCAGTTTTTCCTGTACCACTTTTAGCAGCAGCAATTAAATCTTTTTTATTTAATAAAACAGGTATTGCTTGTTTTTGAATAGCTGTTGGACTTTCATAACCTTCTTCTTTTAATGCTTTAATTAACTCTTTTGATAATTGAATTGAGCCAAATTTTTCGATAGTAATTCCTTTGAATAGTCATTTTTTGAAGAAATTATAGCATAACTTTTTTATAATTTTAACTTTTTTAAATAAGAAGTTATCAAAGGTTGATTATCTTTTCTACAAATCATGTAAGTATGAATATTTTTAAATTCATTTGGAAGAGTCTCTATTTTTACTTCATTTTTAAAGTTTAAGTGATCTACTACAAAAATAGGAAGTATTGTTATTCCCATTCCCATTTTTACACATCCAATAATTGTCTCTAAACTTCCAAACTCTATATTTTTATAAGGCTTATTCTGTTTTTTCATATACTCGTCTAAATGCTTTTTATAAGTACAACCTTTTTTAAAAGTCAATATATTATTTGCAGCATTTTTATGTAAAGGTTTTAGTAAAACTAACTCTTCTTTAAACTCTTTTATTATCATAAACTCTTTATTTGTAGGTTTTCCACTAACAAATGCAATATCAACTTTATAATCAAGTAACATATCAATTAATTCTTGACTTGGACCTGTTGAAAGTTCTAGTTTCATATTTGGGTATTTTTTATCTATTTTTGAAAGTAAAGTTACTATTCTTGTTGCTGCATTTGATTCTGTTGAAGCAATCTTTAGTGTCTCTTCATGTTTTAAGTGCATTATAAACTGTTGGGTTTCATATACTTTTTGTACAATTTCTTTTGCATAAGGATATAGTTTCTCTCCCACATCTGTTAATACAATACCTTTTGAAAATCTATGAAATAATGTGTATCCAATACTCTTCTCAAGCTGTTTTATTCTTGCTGTTACATTAGATTGAGCACAATTTAATTCAATTGATGCTTTGGAAAAGCTACGCATGTTAGCTACACTTAAAAATATTTTTAATAAATTGGAATCCATCACTAATCCTTATATCACTTATAGTTATTAATTATTTGATTTTGAATCATTATAAGTGATATTATAACACAAAAACTTAGGTTAGGCAATGAAAAGTATTTTAAATAAAAAGAACAATGCAAATATTATTGTTGCGGGTATATTTGCACTTATTATTGGTATGGGTATTGCAAGGTTTGCTTTTACCTCACTTTTACCATCAATGTTAGAGCATAAACTTGATATTAGTTTTGCTGGATTACTTGCTTCTATTAATTATTTTGGATATTTACTTGGGGCAATCTTTGCAATTTTTATAAAAGAAGTTTCTTTAAAAGTTAAATTCTTTAGAATAGGGCTATTTATATCTTTTTTTTCTACTATTGTTTTAGGTTTGCAAACAAATGATTTTGTTTGGATAGTATCAAGGTTTGTAGCAGGTTTTGGTTCTGCAATGCTTATGGTAGTTGGTTCATCTTTAGTTATGAGTCGTTTGAATTTTGAAGATAAGACAAAAGCTATGGGAATACATTTTTCAGGAATAGGATTTTCAATAGTTGTAACTGATATTTTAAGTAGAACTGTTTTAAACTACTCTTCATGGGAAAATGCATGGATAGCATTAAGTATTTTATCCATTATCTTAGGTGCATACTCATTTTATATTTTAGATGAACAGAAAAATGAAAATTTTGTAAAAATAAAAGGAAAAGCCTTTAAAATAGACTCTTTTGTTGTAGTTTTGATTTTTACATATTTTACTGTTGGAATTGGTTTTGTTGTTCAAGGAACTTTTTTACCTGATATTATTAATAGTATTGAAGGATTGGAGGGTATTGGTTCAAACTCATGGCTTTTAGTAGGAGTTGCTGGAGTTCCATCTTGCATAATTTGGATGAGACTTGCCTCTTGTTATGGAAGTGTAAATATAATACTTGTTTGTATGGTTCTTTTAATAGTAAGCATTTTAATTCCTACTTTTACATCTAGTTTGTTGCTTAATTTAGTAAGTGCATTTTTATATGGAGCTACATTTATTGCACTAGTAGGCTTGTTTTTAAATTTAGGTGGAAAAATAGCAAACTCAAATCCAGTTTTTTTAATGGGAGCTTTAACTAGTTCATATGGAATTGGGCAAATTACTGCACCTTTGTATTCTATTGCTTTAATTAAAAAGTATCATAATTATGATAGTACTTTATATCTTACTGCATTTATAATGCTTCTAGGCGTTATTGTTTTATATATAAATAAAAATAAGGAGAAAAAATATGCCAATAATTAGTGTAAAAATGACCCATGAAGATGGTGGAGCTACAAAAGAGCAAAAAGAGATGTTATCAAAGAAGTTAACACAAAGTTTTCAAGAAGTTTTTAATAGAAAAACAAATAATGCAGTTGTAATAATTGAAGAAGTTAGTACTGATAATTATGCAATTGGTGGAGAGACAGTTAGTAATATACGAAAAATAAAAGCTTAGATTTTCTAAGCTTTTATATAATTTGTCCTAAGCCATCATCGATATAAGCATTTATTTTTTTTAAAAAATCTTCATAAGTTTTTTTACCAGTTTTATTGAATATTACTATTTTTTCACCATGTTCATCATGAATAAAGTGTTCTTTTTTAATAACTTCATTATATAATTTTTTACTTTCATCATCACTATCTAAATCATTATATAAAAACCAGTTTGCAGTATGATTTTCAATTCTAACAAGTCCAAATGTATTTTTATCATCTACATAATCTTGTATTGTGCCATCTTCAAATTTTGCACCAACAACCATATCATATTCATTTAAGAGCATTTCCATAATCTTTCCTTTAACCAAAATGCAATTATAACTGCAAATAAGTTATAATTTGTTTTAAAAAAAATAAAAAGAGTTTTAATTATGATAAATTATACAAAGAAGTTAAATACAAGCAGAGAAATTTATCCAATAGATGATATAGAAGTTTCAGTAGAAAGTGATAGGGGTAGAATTATTTCAACACCAGCTTTTAGAAGACTTCAAAAAAGAACACAAGTTTTTCCTTTAGAGTTAAATGCAGCTGTTAGAAGTAGGTTAACTCATTCAATTGAAGTTCAACAAAACTCACGATACATAGCAAGAACAATTTTAGAAAAAATTAAAAAAGAGAATAAAATGAAAACTTATCATCTTGAAGATTTGGAAAATGCTTTCATTTCAACGGCTGAGATGTCAAGTTTGGTACATGATATAGGAAACCCTCCTTTTGGACATTTTGCAGAATTATCAATAAATGATTGGATGAAAAATATTGGAGTAAAGTGCTTAGATAAACTTTATGAAAATATTAGTGAAAAAAATTTAAATTTAAAACAGATGTTAGTAGAAGATATTACAAACTTTGATGGCAATGCACAAGCAATTAGAATTATTAAATATCTTCAAAGATTAAATCTTTCATACTCTCAAACAGCTTCTGTTTTAAAATATACAAGAGGAGCCTTTGAAAAAAAGCCTGAAAGCAATGATAAATTAAATTATTTGAAAAAAAAGCCAGGATTTTATTATTCTGAAAAAGAGTTTGTTAAAAAAGTTTGTGATGCTTTAGAAATAAAACAAGGTTGTAGATTTCCTTTGACATATATTATGGAAGCAGCTGATGATATCTCTTATTTAACAGCAGATATTGAAGATGCAGTTGACAAAGGTGTGTTTACACTTGATGATTTATATAGATATATAAATGAAGAGTGCAACAAAGTAAATGAAAAATATAAAAAAGATGAAACTTTTTTACTTGATTTAATTAATAAGTATTATAAAAAAGCAAAAGAACAAGAAGAAGAACCTTATCAGTTTAATCTCTTTTTAACACTTACAAGAGCAAATTTGATTAATTATTTAGTAAAATATGTTGCAGATGTATATTTACAAAATCATCAAGAAATTTTTGATGGTTCATTTAATAAAGCACTATTAGATTTTGATAAGGCAAATAAATACTCTTTAGCAATTGAAGTATTACAGAATATATCTATAAAATATATCTATAATAATAGAGAAAAACAGGCTTTAGAACTAAAAGGGCATACAATTTTGCATGGTTTATTAAATTGTTATAGACCTCTTTTAGAGTTAAGCAGTAGTGATTTTAAAAAGCTTGTATTAAAACAAAAAATTGATTGTTTTGTATCATCACGACTTATTGGAAGACTATCTTCAAAACATATTGTTGCTTATTCAAAAGCAATAGAAGAGTTAAATAGTGAAGATAAACAAAGATATAATCTTTTAGAGTGGTATTATAGAGCAAGACTAATAATTGATTATGTTTCTGGAATGACTGATGATTTTGCTTTAGATGAGTATAAAACTTTAACTGCAAGTTAAGAGTATTTCTTAACTTGTATGCTTTGCTATAAAATCATCAACTTTTTTTAAATACTCTTTTTTTAACTCTTTTGAGATAAAAGAAGAATTAAAAGAGTTTTTAACTAATGTGATAATATCTTCCTTTGATAAGTCTAAGTTTTTATATATTGCGTGAAAATTATCATTTAAATATCCACCAAAATATGCAGGATCATCTGAGTTTACTGTGACATTTAGTCCAAAATTAAGCATTTGTTTAATTGTATGTTGTTTCATGTTTTCAAATACTTTTAGTTTTGTATTTGATAAAGGACAAACTGTAAGTGCCATTTGTTCTTCTTTTAATCTTTGCATTAATTTATTATTATATACAGCTTGTACCCCATGATCTATTCTATTTACCTTTAAAATATCAAGTGCATCATTTATAAATGTATATGAACCTTCTTCCCCTGCATGAGCAACAAGCATAAAACCTAATTTTTTTGCTTCTTCATACACGTCTTTAAATTTGCTAGGTGGATTTCCAATTTCAGAAGAATCTAGTCCAATTCCAATAATTTTTTCTTTAAATTTGCTAGCTTGCTCTAAAGTTTTAAAAGCATCTTCTTGACTTAGGTGTCTTAAAAAGCACATTATTAATTTTGAACTTATGCCTAACTCATTTTTTCCATCTTCTAAAGCATTAGTAATTCCATTGATTACTGTTTTAAATTCAATATTTCTACTTGTATGTGTCTGTGGGTCAAAAAAGATTTCAGTGTGAATTATACTATTTTTTTTGCATTTCAATAAGTATTCAAAAGTTAAATCATAAAAGTCTTGCTCTGTAATTAAAACTTTTGCACCACTATAATATATATCAAGAAATGACTGTAAATTGGTGAAGTTATAGGCATTTTTTATTTCTTTAATTGATTTATATTCAAGCTTTATATTATTTCTTTTTGCTAGTTCAAACATCAATTTTGGCTCTAAAGTTCCCTCGATATGTAAATGAAGTTCAGCTTTAGGTATTTTATTTATAAACTCTATCATTAAAATCCTTTTTTATTAAATGAAGTTATAGCAAAAAAAAACTAAAAAAGTTTAAACATTAAGTTTTTAAATTAGTTAAATTTTTTTTCAAACTTTAATATTTTAGGGGTTACAATTAGTGTAATTTAATTGCAAGGAGGTAATATTGACAGATAATATAACAGAAGCTTTTTGTGATAATGCTAAAGGTTTAAAAGATATTTGAAACTTTAGTTAATTTTGTAAAATATTACAAATAACCCTACCATTTATATGGTAAAAGATTATAATCTTTTAAATAAAATAGATTATTATAAAAGCTTAAGGTGCTTAAAGTAAGCAAACTTACAGTTTAGACACTATATATATACCTTATTTACCTCCATAGTTTCTATGGAGGTTTTTTTATTGCAAAAATTTGTTATAATACAAAAAAATAAAAGGCCAATTATTAAAAAGTTTAGAAAAGTACATATAGAAATAACAAATATTTGTAATTTAAAATGCTCTTTTTGTCCTCCAAAAATAAAACCAAATGCTACTATGAATTTAGAAAAGTTTGATGAGTTAAATTGTGAGTTGAAATCATATACAAAAGAGTTAGCATATCACATTGTAGGTGATCCTTTAGTTTTGTCAAATTTAAATGATTATTTAAATATAAGCAAAAAGCATGGATTAAAAGTAAATATTACAACAACTGCAAATAATATAAATAAAAAACATTACGAAGCTTTGAGTAATACTATTTTAAAACAAATAAACTTTTCAATAAACTCTTATAATGCAAACTCTCATAAAAAAAGTTTAAATGAATATTTACAAGCTATTATTGATTTTATAAAATATGCACAATCAATTAATCATGAATACTTTATAAATTTAAGAATTTGGAATTTAGATGATACAAAAAGTGCAAAAGAGTTTAATAAAAAAGTTTTTGACAAAATAAATAGTGAGTTTGAATCTAATATTGATATTGATGATGTTTATAAAAATAGACCTAAAAATATAAGAATTGCAAGAAAAATATTTTTTAATTTTGATGATTATTTTAAGTGGCCAAGTTTGGATGAAAATGTTATTTCAACGAAAGGATTTTGCTATGGTTTAGATTCTCACTTTGGAATATTAAGTAGTGGTGAAGTCGTACCTTGTTGTTTAGACCAAAATGCAGTGATAAATTTAGGAAATATAAACAGTTCAAAACTTGATGATATATTGAAAAGTAAAAGAGTTTTAGATATACAAAAAGGGTTTAAGAAAAATATTTTAATTGAAGAATTATGTCAAAAATGTGATTATAGAAAAAGATTTGATAAGGAAAATTAATGAATGAATTGGATTTAGTTAAAGTAAGTATTAGAGATTTTTTTACAAAAAAGATGTTAAAGTTTGCAATTTTACCTTTAATATTTACTTTGTTTATTATGTATATACTATTTTTTAGTGCAGCTGGTTATGGAATGGATTCTTTACAAATAGTTATAACACAAGCGCAAAATGGACAAGAAATAACAGCACCTGAAAATGCACCATTTTATTTTGATTGGGCTACTTTTTTACTTCAATATTCAGTTACTGCTTGGATTGTTGCTTTTTTAGTTTATACAATTGGAATTATATTTGTTATGATGTTTTCTGTATTTTTAACTCTTGCAATTATTGGTTTTTTAACACCTTTTATTTTAAAAGCTTTACATAAAAGACATTATAGTGATTTAAAAATGGATGGACATGGAACAATGTTAACGCCACTTTTTGTTTTAGCAAAAAGTACTTTTATGATGATATTTTTATTTATTTTATTTATTCCTTTGTATTTTATACCATTAGTTAATGTTATTGCTTTTAATATACCATTTTATTATTTTTTTCATAAACTATTAAATCATGATGTTGCATCAACAATATTAAATGATGAAGATTATTTTTTAATACATAAAAAAGAGAAAAATAGTTTTAGAATAAGAACTTTCTTACTTTATATGTTATCAATGATTCCTTTTATTACGCTATTTTCAGCGGTTTTCTTTATAATATATTTAGGTCATGGATACTTTATAGAGTTAAGAAAGTTAAAAGAGGGTGAAGCAAGTGCTATTGATAAGTTCTTAGAACTTAAGTAACTAGCCTATACCCTGTACCTTGAATATTTTTTAAAATACCATTTGGTAATTTTTTTCTAAAGTTTTTTATAAATAGTCTCATTGCATTTGGAGTCATGACATTTGCATCATCCCAAATTTGTGTTTCCATCTCTTGGTATGTAATGATTCTATTTTTATTTATTAGTAACTTTAAAAAAGCATTCTCTTTTTTTGTTAAGATGTGTTCTACATCTGGACCTGTTACACATGATTTGCTTTCATCATAAATCCATTTTGGAATAAGATTATAAACAGGTGCTGCTGCATAACTTTTTATAAAAGCCTCAAGTGCTTCTGTTAATTTAGCTTCTGTAATTGGTTTTATAATATATTTTACAAGATGTAATTCTGTTGCTTCTAACATATACTCCAAATCAGTATGCGCAGATGTAATTATAACCCTAACTTTTGAATCGGTTTTTCTGATTTTTTTTATTAAATCAATTCCTGATTCTTTTGGCATTCTAATATCAGTAATAATTAAGTCAGGCTTTTTATCTTGATATAATTTATAAGCATCTTTTGCATTTTTTGCTAAATATAAATTCTTAAACATATGTTTTAAAATTTCAAAAATATTATTTCTAATTCCATCTTCGTCTTCAACATATAATAAATTAAAACTACTTAATTGCTTAATTAAGTCTTGGTTCATAGTAAAATCCTTATTAGAAAAGATATGGTATCATATCAAAAAAAGCCTAATCAATGCATAAACTTGAAGTATTGAAAAATAAAATTAAGAGTGGAATTTATCTTGCAACTAATAACAGAAAAAAATATATCAAAAATGATAATTTATGTTTTTATAATAATTATGTCTTCAATGATTTTTATGATTTCATATTTTTATGTAAAAAATACAAATAAAAACTTTGAATTACAAATGGATAAATATGTAAATGAGTATTATAATAATCAAAAAGCGATATTAAAAAAACAAGTTGAAACTGTTATTGATATTTTAAATTACAATATAACACAAGAGCATAAAACAAAAGAAAGTATCCAAAAAGAAGCAATTAGATTATTAAATAATATCTCTTTTCAAGAAAAAAGAAGTGATTACTTTTTTGTATATGAAATAGAAAATATGAATGGTGGGGATGGTTTTGCAAAAATGATTGTAAATCCAAATAGACCTGACTTATTAGGAAAGTTAATCTCTACAAAATATGAAGATGCTGATGGGAAAAAATTTAGAGAAGAGTTTATGCGTAGTATTAGAAAAAAAGGAGACTCTTTTAATCAATATGCATATAAAAAACCCAAATCAAATGAAATTAAACAAAAGGTTTCTTATTTTAAGTTATATAAACATTGGAATTGGGTTATTTCAATAGGTGTTTATACAGATGATATAGAAAAAGAGATTGCACTAAAAAGAAAAGATTTAAAGCAAAGAGTAAAAACACAAGTAGTACAAAATATATTAGTTTTTTTACTATTTCTTACTATAGCAATAGTACTATCAATTTTAGTTTCAGAAAAAATAGATGATGTTTTACAAAACTATCAAAATAAAGTAAAAGCTAAATCTAAAGAGTTAATGCAATTAAATCAAAATTTAGAAAAGAAAGTAAAAGAAGAGGTTAGTAAAAATAGAGAACATGAACAACTGCTTGTGCAAAAATCAAGATTTATTGCCTTAGGTGAGATGATTTCAAATATAGCACATCAATGGAGACAACCACTTTCAGAATTGTCATCTATTTTGATGTTTATAAAGTTTAAATATAGTATGAATGGTTTAGATGAACAAATAATGCAACAAAAATCACAAGAAGCTGAAAAGGTTATTGATTATATGTCTCATACTATTGATGATTTTAGGAACTTTTTTATGCCTAAAAAAGATAAAGAGACTTTTTTACTAAATAGTGCAGTAGAGTCTGTTATTACAATTTTATCAAGTGCATTAAGTAGTAATAAAATAAAAATAACTATAAACATTGATGAAAATCTTAAGGTTAATACATATTTAAATGAGTTTGAGCAAGTAGTATTAAATTTACTTTCAAATGCAAAAGATATATTGATTTTAAATAAGATAAATAAACCAAATATAAAAATTTTCGCAAGAGAGAATGAAAACGATATAAGTCTTTTTATTCACGATAATGGAAAAGGTATAACAGTAGAACCAATTGAAAAAATCTTTGAGCCTTATTTTACTACTAAAAGCGATAGTGATGGAACAGGGATAGGACTTTATATGTCAAAAATTATTGTAGAAAAAAATATAAAAGGTAAGTTAAAAGTGCAAAATGTAAATGATGGTGCAAGATTTGAGATAGTTATTCCTAAAAAATAGACTTATTCTTTATCTTTATTATTTAATTGATCTTCTTTTTTCTTTGTTAGATATGCAAGTAATAATACAACTATTGTAATAACACTAAAGCTTATTATTTCATTTAAAAATGTTTCCATTTTTTTACCTTTATTAAATAAAAAAAGCAAGAGATATCTCTTGCTTTTTTTTAATATTAAATAGATATAAATCTAATATTATCCAAACATTAGGTTTGGTAACCATAATGCAACTTGAGGAATATATGTAGTTATTATCAGTCCCACAAAGATTGTTAAAGTCCAAGGGAAAGCTGCAACAATTACATCTTTTATTGACATACCTGTAAGTCCACTAGTAACAAACAGGTTTAACCCAACTGGTGGGGACACCATACCTAATTCCATATTAATAGTAATTACAATACCAAAATGAATTGGATCAATTCCAAGAGCAACTGCTACTGGAAGTAAAAGTGGCACCATAATCATAATAATTGCACTTGGTTCCATAAATGAACCTGCTAAAATTAGTAACAAGTTAACCATTAGTAAGAACATATATTTGTTTACATTTGCTTCAATTAATGCTTCTGTAATTGCTTGAGGAATATTCTCAATTGTTAAAAAGTGTGCAAATAACATAGCATTGGCAATAATAAACATAATCATAGCAGTAGTTTTTGCTGATTCTAATGCTGTTGAATAAAGTTCATTGAATTTTATATCTTTATAAATAAATACAGATACAAAAAATGCCCACATACAAGCAACTGCTGCTGCTTCTGTTGGTGTAAAAATACCTCCATAGATACCACCTATAACAATTACAATTGTCATAAGTCCCCATGCTGCATCTTTCATCTTTTTTAATCGTATTTTAAAAGGTTGTGGTTCAGTTCTTTCGAATCCTAATCTTCTAGCACCAATGTAAGTTACAACCATCATCATAATACCAAGCATAACACCAGGAAGAACACCTGCCATAAATAGTTTTCCAATAGAAACTTCAGCTGTTACACCATATACAATCAAAACAATTGATGGTGGAATTAAAATTCCTAGTGAACCTGCTGTTGCAATAGTTCCAACTGCATATCTTTTAGGATATCCAGCTTGCATAATTGCACCAAACATAATAGAACCAATAGCAACAACTGTTGCTGGTGAACTTCCAGATACCGCTGCAAAAATAATCGATGCAAAAATTGCAGAAATTGGTAAACCACCTGGTAAATGTCCTACAATTGATTTAGCAAATTCAATAATTCTTTGTGCAGCACTACCTTTACTTAATAAGTTACCCGCAAAAATAAACATTGGAATTGCCATAAGTGAATAATGTTCAATTTTATCAAACATCATTGAAGAAATTTCAATAGGTGAAATTGGTGTAAATAGAACCAAAGTAACAAATGTTGCAGCACCTAAACAAATAGCTATTGGAGTACCTAAAATAACTAGGAAGAAAAATATACCAAATAATACAGCTACACTCATAGCATTCCTCCTGTTTTCTTTTCAACTTCTTTAACCATTTTATTTAAGTTTTTCACGTTTTCATTATCCTTATGCTCTTTTGCACCCATACCCATATCAGCTAGTACATGTTCAGCTTCACTCTCTTTTAGTATTTTTTCATGATTTGTACTTAAAATTGCATGAATTCTCTCAGCAACTCTATATGCACCAAATGCAAAAGATACTGGTATTACCAAATATACTATCCACATTGGCATATCCCATAAATCAATAGATTTTTCATCTAGTTCAATTACAAGTAATAGATATTTATAACCAAAATATGATACTGCACATAAAAAAATAAATGTTATAAAATGTGATATTATAAGCATAATTTTTGCAATTCTTGATGGTACAACATCTAAAACAATAGTAACAGCAATATGTGCATCTTTTTTGAAACAGTAAGCAGCTGCAAAAAACACACTCCATAAAAATGAAAAAATTGTTAATTCTGTTGCCCAAGAAAATGAAGCATCAAATAAATACCTAGCTACAACATTAACAAATGCTACAGTAACCCCAGTAATGATTCCCATTACTGCGATTTTTTGATTTATATGACCTATTATTTTGCTAATAACATTAAATAAAGTCATAATAAACTATTCCGTTGCTAATGTTTTCTTAATTAGATCTTCACCAATAACATCTTTGTCATAGAAGTCTGGATAAATTTTGCTTACTGCATTCTTCCAAGCATCTCTTTGCTCTTGTGTTAATGTAAAGATTTCTAATTTTCCAGTTTCTTTAGCATACTCTTTGATTAAGTTGAATTGTTCTGTATTTAAATTTTCTGCGTACTCTCTTTCTTTTTCAGTAGCTTCTTTTATTGCTTGTTCAACTTTTGTTTGTAATTCTGGTGATAAAGAGTTCCAGAATTTTTCACTCATTACAACTAAATAACCTAAATAACCATGGTTAGAAATAGTTAAATATTTTTGTACTTCATGAAATTTTTTAGTGTAAATATTTGAAATTGGATTTTCAGCCGCATCTATAACACCTTGTTGTAAAGCAGAATATACTTCAGAAAATGGCATCATTTGAGGATTTCCTCCAACTGCATGGAATTGTGCTTCTAATACTTTTGAAGACATAATTCTAAATTTTTGACCAGCTGCATCTTCTGGTAATAAAATAGGTTTTACAGATGATGAAAATTGTTTAAAGTGATTATCCCAAAACGATAATGCTTTATATCCCTTATCTGTTACCATATCTTTAAGTGCAGTACCTACTTCACCATCTTGTACTCTATGTAAATGGTCAATATCTTTAAATAAAAATGGTAAATCAAATAAAGCTAATTGAGGAACTATTTTACCAAATTTAGAAAAACTTGGTGCAGCCATTTGAACTGAGTCTAGTTTCAATGCTTTTAATACTGAATTATCATTATATAATTGAGAAGAAGGATAAACTTGAACGTCAATTTGACCATCTGTTAATTCTTCTAATCTTTTTTCAAAATAATCAGCAGCTTTACCTTTTGGTGTATTAGCACTTACAACATGTGAAAACTTAAGTGTATAAGTTTGCTTACTTGTTTCTCCTGAAGCTTTAGCTTCTTTTGAGTCACCTTTGTTGTCACCACAACCTGTAAAAAATAATGCTGATGCAACAACAGCACTAGATACTATGCCTTTCATGATTTTTGTCATTTTTACTCCTTGATTTTGTTAAACAGAAAATTATAATGTAAAGTTATGTACTTATTATGTAAAATATAGCAAATTTTTAAATTTCTTTTCAAAAAATGTTCTAGACACTATAATATCGATATTTGAGCATATGTTAATTATAGAAAAAAATGAGAAAAATAGCATGAAAATAGCAAAAAAAACAAAAAAAGCGCAAGTATTAAATATAACTTAAAATTATAAATTAAATATTAGTAAAAAGTAGAAATAATTATTTTATTTTCTCTATATTAAAAGAGAATATTTAGTTTGAAATTTATAAATTTAATAAAAATTATTAGGTCACCTCCCTGTAACCACATTTTATGCAACAAATTAAAGCTTAATAACTGCTTATGTGTTATTTTTAACCATTTTTTAAATATTATTAAGATATATTATTAAACTTTTAATAAGGGATGAAATAATTATACTAAATTAATAAAAAGGAAAATGATGGGTTCTAACTTAGACTTATTAACATCTTTTAAAGATAACTGTGGTTTTGGTTTATTAGCACATTTGAAAAATAAGCCTAGCCATAATAATTTAGAAGATGCTATCACTTCGCTAGAAAGAATGATGCACAGAGGTGCAGTAGCAGCGGATGGAAAAACGGGAGATGGATCTGGGTTACTTCTTTCAATGCCAGATTATTTTATGAGAAAAGTTACTAGTGAATATGGTATTGATTTACCAGAAACTTACGCTGTAGCTATGATTTTTACTAAAGATTCAAAAGATATAGATGTATTTAAAGAATTTTGTGAAAATAATGACTTAAAAGTACTTATGACAAGAGAAGTACCTGTAGATACTAATGCACTTGGACAACAAGCTTTAAATACTTTACCAACTATTTTTCAAGTATTTGTAACACCAAGTACATTAATGTCATCGAAAAGATTTGAAGCAATGCTATACCTAACAAGAAAAGAGTGTGAGCATAAATTGAAAGATAAACAAGATTTTTATATCCCTACATTTTCTTCAAAAGTAATCGCGTATAAAGGGCTTGTTATGCCTACGCATATAAAGCATTTTTATGTTGATTTAAGAGATGAAGATTTTAAAATCTCATTTGCTTTATTTCATCAAAGATTTTCAACTAATACGCTTCCTCAATGGAAATTGGCTCAGCCTTTTAGAACAATTGCACATAATGGAGAGATTAACTCTGTTGAAGCAAATAGATTTAGCGTAGAAATAAAATCTGAAAATATCAAATCTGAAATTTTTACAGATGAAGAGATAAAAAGAATTTTACCTATTTTACAAGAAGGAAGTTCAGATTCTGCTTCTTTGGATAATATGTTTGAATTTATGGTAGCAAATGGGGTGGATTTTTTCAAAGCTGCTAGAAGTTTGATTCCAGCGCCTTGGCAAAATTCTCCACACATGGATTCTGATTTAAGAGCATTTTATGAATACACAGCAGCTGCAATGGAAGCATGGGATGGACCAGCCGCTGTTTCATTAACTGATGGAAGACACATAGGCTGTTTAATTGACAGAAATGGATTAAGACCATCAAAATATGTTATTACTAAAGATAAAAAACTTTATATAACTTCTGAATATGGTACTTTAGATATAGATGAAGAAAAAATATTAGAAAGAGGAAGATTACAATCAGGACAAATGATTGGAGTTGATCTTAAATATGGAAAAATATTAAAAGAAGATGATATAAATGATTATTTGAAATCATCTCAAAACTATTCAAAATGGCTAAATAATGGTATGAAATATCTTCAAGAATATATTGATGAGTCATTTTTAGAGTGGAGTGATTATTCAGTTGAAGAACTTGAAAAAAGACAGAAATATTTCAATATTACTTATGAAGCAATAGATCAAATTATTGATCCTATGGCAAAAGATGGTAAAGAGCCAGTAGGTTCTATGGGTGATGATACTCCAATTGCTGCTTTTTCAAAAGTAAATAGAAATTTTACAGATTTTTTTAGACAAAAATTTGCACAAGTTACAAATCCTCCAATTGATCCATATAGAGAAAAAGTAGTAATGTCTTTAGAAACAGGATTTGGAAGACTTCATAACTTCTTAGATGAAAAAGTAGAGTTTGCAAAAAGATTAAAAGTTTCAAGTCCAATTTTAATGAAAGAAAAATATGATATTTTATATTCATTTGGAAATTCAAAATCTCCTAGATATGATGAATATTATAAAAATAGATCATTTAGTACAACTTTTACGAATGATTTAGAATCAAGTTTAAAAGAGCTTGGAAAAAATATAATAAATGCAGTTAAAGATGATAAAGTAACTGTAGTTATTTTAGATGATAGAGATATTAGTAAATCTAAAAAGCTTATTCCTATGGCAATGGCTGTTGGTTATATAAATCAACTTTTACTAAAAGAGGGTGTTAGACACTGTGTTTGTTTGGTTTCTGTTTCAGGTGAAGTTTATGATCCTCATATGGCAGCTGTATTATTAGCTTTTGGTGTAACTGCTATTTATCCATATATGATGTATGCAACAATAGTTGGTTTATATGAAAGAAAAGATATTTTAAAATATGAGATGCAAAGACTTCTTAAAAATACTCAAAAATCTCTGGATGCAGGTTTATTAAAGATTATGTCTAAAATGGGTATTTCTACAGTTGCTAGTTATAGAAATTCTGCGTTATTTGATGTTCTTGGATTATCTGATAAAATTGTATCTGAATGTTTTGAAGGTGCACATAGTGAATTAGCAGGACTTTGTTATTTAGATATTGAAAAAAGAATAGAAAAATCACACTATAATGCATATTATGATAATCATCATATTTTTCCACTTGATCTAGGTGGTTTTTATAAATATGTTGATGGTGGAGAATATCATGATTATGGTCCTAAAACTACTGCTTCAATGCATAATAAAAATGCTACAAAAAAAGAAAATATTTCTGATTTTGAGGGACTTAAAAAACTAATTGAAAATAGAGATAAAAAGTTTATTAGAGACTTTTTAGATTTCAATTCTGATAGAAAGTCTATTGATATTTCAGAAGTAGAATCAAAAGAGAATATATTTAAAAGATTTGCAAGTGCAGCTATGTCTTGTGGTTCTATATCTCCAGAAGCACATGAAGCTATAGCACAAGCAATGAACACAATTGGTGGTGCTTCTAATTCAGGTGAGGGTGGAGAAGACCCAAAAAGATTTAATACTTTAAAAAATTCTAAAATAAAGCAAATTGCTTCAGGTAGATTTGGAGTTACTCCAGGATACTTAGTAAGTGCACAAGAATTGCAAATAAAAGTTGCACAAGGTGCAAAACCAGGTGAGGGTGGACAACTTCCAGGGCATAAGGTAACTCCTTTAATTGCAACACTTAGACATACAGTACCTGGTGTTACATTGATTTCACCTCCTCCACATCATGATATTTATTCAATTGAAGATTTGGCTCAATTAATTTTTGATTTAAAGCAAATTAATCCAGGAGCAAAAATCACAGTAAAACTTGTTTCTTCTATTGGTGTGGGAACTATTGCAGCGGGTGTTGCAAAAGCATATGCGGATAAAATTATTATTTCAGGTGGAGATGGAGGAACAGGAGCTGCTCCTATGACTTCAATTAAACATGCAGGTAATCCTTGGGAAATTGGACTTTCAGAAGCACATAATGCTTTGAAGGCAAATCATTTAAGAGAGTTTGTACATGTTCAAACAGATGGTGGACTTAAAACTGGTTTAGATGTTGTTAAAGCTGCATTATTAGGTGCAGAGTCTTATGCCTTTGGTACAGCAGCACTTACACTGCTTGGATGTAAAATTTTAAGAATTTGTCATACAAATAAATGTTCAGTAGGTGTTGCTACACAAGATGAAGATTTAAGAAGTTATTTTACAGGAACTGTAGAAAGATTGATTTCATATTTTGATTTTGTAGCACAAGAAGTAAGAGAAATTCTTGCAAAACTTGGTTATAAAACAATGGAAGAAATAATAGGTAGAAGTGATTTATTAAAAGTAATTGATGATGAATTTGCCAAAAAATTTGATTTTCAAAATATTTTAAGAAGAGTTGATGGAGTTAATACTTGTCAAAAAGAGTCAAATGATCCATTTGATAAAAATAAATTTGAAAAAGAGATACTAAAAAAAGTTTATAGAGCAATTGAAAAACCAACTTTAAAAGTAAAAGTTAGTGAACAAATTTGTAATTTAAATAGAAGTTTTGGTGCATTAATTTCAGGGGAAATTGCAAAATACTATGGCGATGAAGGTTTACCACAAGATACAATCAATATTAATTTAAAAGGAATTGCAGGTCAATCATTTGGTGCATTTTTGAGTAAAGGTATGAATTTGCATTTAGAAGGTGCTGCAAATGATTATGTTGGTAAGGGAATGAATGGTGGTAAGATAACTATTACTCCACTACATCAAGGTAAAGACTTTGCTGGTATTGGTAATACTTGTTTATATGGTGCTACAGGTGGTCAATTATATGTAAGAGCAACAGCAGGTGAAAGATTTGCAGTTAGAAACTCTGGATGTATTGCAGTTGTTGAAGGTACTGGTGATAATGCTTGTGAGTATATGACAGGTGGTATTGCAGTAATTCTTGGACCAACTGGTATTAATTTTGGTGCAGGTATGACAGGTGGTTTAGCATTTGTATATGATGATCAAAAAGCATTTGTAGATAATATGAATCAAGAATTAATAGAAGCAGTTAGAATTGATACAGATGATACAGAAAGAGAAAGATTATATTTGAAAAGATTATTGGTAGATTATTTAAATGAAACGGGAAGTGAGAAAGCTGAATCAATTTTAGATAATTTTAGAGCGGAAATTAGAAATTTCTGGTTGGTAAAACCTAAAAATATGACGGTATTGCCACTAGACCCTGAGAATGGAGATTAAGATGTTAAATTTTACTAAATTTGAAAGAGTTAATCCTAATAAAAGAGATGTTTTACAAAGATTAAAAGATTTTAACGAAGTATATGAGGTATTTGAAAAAAATAAAGCTAAAGAGCAGTCAGACAGGTGTATGCAGTGCGGAGATCCGTACTGTCATTCAAAATGTCCTTTACATAACTTTATTCCAGCTTGGCTTAAACAAACAGCTGAAAAAAACTTGGAGTTAGCTTTTGCTTTATCAAATGAGACTTCTCCTTTTCCTGAAATTTTAGGGAAGATTTGTCCTCATGATGTTTTATGTGAGGGGGATTGTTCTTTAAATACAGGACATGGTGCAGTATCAATTGGTGCAGTTGAAACACATATAAATGAACAAGCTTTTGAAAAAGGTATGAAACCTAAATTTGCACCTATTAATTTGAATAAAAAAGTAGCAATTATTGGTTCTGGCCCTGCTGGAATTTCAGCAGCTACTTTTTTACTTAGAAAAGGAATTGCTGTTGAAATGTTTGAAAGAGACGATAGAGCAGGTGGTCTTTTAACTTATGGAATACCAGGTTTTAAACTTGATAAAAGTTCAGTAGAAAGAAGAATTAATTGGCTTTTAGAAGCTGGAATGAGACTTCATGTAAATTGTGAAATTGGTAAAGATAAAACAATAGATGATTTAGAAAAAGAGTTTGATGCAATCTTTTTAGGAATTGGAGCAACTAAAGGAAAAATGGCTAAAATTGAAGGTGAAGAAGCACCAAATGTTCATTTAGCAATTGATTTTTTAAAGAAGATACAAAAAAGAAATTTTGGACAAGAAGTTGAAGATTTTATTGATGTTTCTGATAAAAATGTAGTTGTTATTGGTGGTGGAGATACTGCTATGGACTGCGTTAGAACTTCTGTTAGAGAAAGAGCAAAATCTGTAAAATGTCTTTATAGAAGAGATGAAGCAAATATGCCAGGAAGTAAAAAAGAAGTTGTTAATGCCAAAGAAGAAGGTGTTGAATATATCTTTAATGCTTCTCCTAAAGCTATAAAACTAAAAAATAATAAAGCTGTTGCAATTGAAGTTCAAAAAACAGCTTTAAGTGAACCTGATGAAACAGGAAGACAAAAAGTACAAATAGTTGAGGGAAGTGAATATCTTGAAGAAGCTGATGTTGTTATTATGGCATTAGGTTTTTCTCCAGAAGTTCCTACATTCTTAAAAGAAGCAAAGGTTAATATTAACTCTTGGGGTGGAATTGAAATAAATGATAAATATCAAACTTCAAATGAGAAGTATTTCGCTGGTGGAGATTGTCAAAGAGGTGCGCATTTAGCAGTAACAGCAGCAGCAGATGGAAGAGAAGCTGCAAAAGAGATTATTAAAGCATTATCATAATATGAATGCTTTTATTCAAGATTGCATAAAAGCAAATAAACAGATATATGAGTATATACATACTCATATGTCTTCAACTGACATAAAAGCTACTGGAAAAATAGGTTTTGGTGGAGATGATAGTTTAACTATTGATTTAAAAGCTGAATCTATTTTTATAAACCATTTAAATAAATATGGAAATATTTACTCAGAAGAGAGTGGATATATATCTTCAAATAAAAAAACAAATATAATAATTGACCCCATTGATGGAAGTGATAATTTAGCTTCAAATTTACCTTATTATGGAACATCAGTGGCTTTAGAAGAAAATAATAAAATAATAGCAGCTGTAATTTGTAACCTAGCTACTGGAATAATAACTTATAAAATTAAAGGTTCTTCTCTTGAAAAACTTGAATTAAAAACATTGAAATCTATAAAGAATTTAAAAGTAGATAATAATAAAATGGGAGTTTTTGAAAGAGCTTATACTCACCCTAAACTTTGTCAAAAACTTTTTAATAAAAATATAAAATATAGAAGTTTAGGTGCAATTGCACTATCTTTATGTGATGCTAGAAACTACAAATTTGTTCTATTTGCTGGTAGTTTAAGACAGTTTGATATTGCAGCAGGAGTTTTCATGTGTGAAGACTTAAATCTTTATCAAAATGATGAATTCTTAATTGTGGCTAAAAGTATCTATGATTTTAATCTAATTAAAGATACTATTAATAAACTTTAGGTTATAAATCCAAGATTAATTATTTTAACTTAGGATTTAGGTACGTAAATGTCTTTAATTATAACAGATGAATGTATTGCATGTGATGCATGTAGAGATGAGTGTCCAAACTATGCGATAGAAGAGGGTGATCCAATATATATTATTGATCCTGATAGATGTACTGAATGTGTTGGGCATTATGAAGAACCATCATGTATTGAAGTTTGTCCTGTTGATTGTATTATTGTAGATTCAGATAATCAAGAAACAATGGAAGAATTAAAATTTAAATTCGAACAATTACAAGAAGAAGAGCTATAAAATGGCAAAAACTACAACTATTATAGACATTGGGTCAAACTCAATGCGAATGGTTGTATTACAAAAAAGTAGTAGATTCGCATTTCATTTGATTAATGAAACTAAGAGTAGGGTTAAAATCTCAGAAGGCTGTTATGAAAATGATGGCAATCTTCAAGAGATGCCTATGAATAGAGCTTTTAATTCATTAAAATCTTTTTTAAATATATCAAATTCACTAAAAGCAAAAAAAGTGATTTGTGTTGCAACGTCTGCACTTCGTGATGCACCAAACTCGAAAGTTTTTTTATCAAGAGTAAAAAAAGAACTAGGCTTAAATATAAAAGTTATAAATGGAGAGAAAGAAGCATACTACGGTGGTGTTGCAGCTTTGAATTTACTTCATAATAACGAGTTTATAACTGTTGATATTGGAGGAGGTTCTACTGAATTTTGTTTTGTAAAAGATGGACAAATAACAAAATCAATCTCTTTAAATATAGGAACAGTAAGGTTAAAAGAACTTTTTTTTGATAAAGGAAGTGTAACAGAAGCAAAAGAGTATATTTCAAGTAATTTAAAAAAGATTTTTGAATTAGATATTAATATTCCGTCAACTGTTGTAGGAATTGGTGGAAGTATTAGAGCAATTACTAAAGCAATAATGAAAGATAGTTCTTACCCACTTGATGTTTTACATGGATATACTTATAATGTTCAAGCAAATAAAGCACTTATAAATTCAATCATAAATGCTAAAGATATTACTGAATTAAAAAAATTAGGTATAAAAAAAGATAGATTTGATACTATAAAAGAGGGTACTTTTATTTTTAATACCATCTTAGAAGAGTTAAGTATAAATAAAGTTATTACTTCTGGAGTTGGTGTAAGAGAAGGTGTTTACCTTTGTGATTTATTGAGAAATTCAAGTCATAAATTTCCTTCAAATTTTAATATAAGTTTAAGATCATTACTTGATAGGTTTGAAATTGATGGTAATCAAAGTGCATACTATGGAAACAATGCAAGTAAAATATTCGAAGTTTTAAAACCTATGCATAACTTGGATGATAAGTTTAGAACACTTTTAGTTGTTGCTTCAAAGCTTCATTCAATTGGTACTACACTAAATTTTTATAAAGTTAATGATAATACTTTTAATTTTATATTAAATGGTTTAAATTATGATTTTTTACATACTTCAAGAGTAATAGTAGCATATACAATAAAATATTCTAAAAAGTCTTTACCTACTAAAAAAGATTTACAAGGATATGAAGAATTACTACCAAATTTAGAAACAATGCAGTGGATGTCTTTTATGATTTCTTTAAATTTGATAATAAATCAAGATTATTCAAAACCAAAAGTAGAATATGCTTTAGAAGATGATGTATTGAAAATTATTCTTCCTGAGTATTCATTTTTAGTTGAATCTTCACTTGATAAAATTGAAATACCTAAAATGCTAAAATTAGAAATAGTATGTCAAAAATAAATAAACTTGCAATTGTTAAACTATCTGCAATGGGTGATATAATCCATGCAATGGTAGCTTTGCAGTTTATAAAAACTAATTACCCAAATATTAAAATTGATTGGTTTGTTGAGGGTGCATTTAGTAAAGTTTTACAATATAATCCTCATATTGATAATATTTATGAATTAAATCTAAAAAGTATTAAAAAAAATAAAAAAGAACTTTTTAAACAAATAAAATTAGCAAGAAAATACTCAAAAAATAAGTATGATTTAGTAATTGATGCCCAAGGTTTAATAAAATCAGCAATAGTTTCAAAATTAATAGGCAAAAAAGTAGCTGGTTTTAGTAAGCTTTCAATTAGAGAAAAATTTGCAGCAAGTTTATATAATCAAAAAATAAGTATTTCATATGATAAAAATGCAATTGATAGAAATGCAAAGATTTTATCAGAACCTTTAGATTTTATTATAACAAAAAAAGATATTTTAAATAAAAAACCTTTTTTATTTTTTAAAAATAAAGATAAAAAAATATATGAATTTTTAAGTGAAAATAAGAAGAATATACTTTTAATTGTCGGTGCTAGCTGGGCAAGTAAAATGTATTCTAATGAAAAATTTGCTAATATTACAAATTCTTTAGATGAAAACTATTTAATTGTTTGGGGAAGTGAAGCTGAAAAGCAAATTGCAAATAATATTGCAAATAATAGTTCAAATGTAACAGTTCTTCCAAAATTAGATTTAAATAGCTTAAAAGCACTAGTTTCAAAGGTGGATTTGGTAATAGGCAATGATACTGGACCTACACATATGGCTTGGGCTTTAAACATACCATCTATTACGCTTTTTGGTAATACACCAGGATATAGAAATACTTATGAAACAAATATAAATAGAATAATTGAGTCAAATTCAAAAGTAAATCCATATAAATTGGATAAAAGCGATTTCTCAATTAAAGAAATAGATGAAAAAAATATTGTAAAAATGGCAAAGGAAATTCTTTATGAAGAGAAAAATTAAAGATTATTATAGATATGTTTTATATAATATCTTTAAATTTATTGTATTAATAACTCCAAAGTTTATTACAAAATATATTTTAATATTTATTGCTCATTTAGCAAATAGATTCAATAAAGAACATTTACATATTGCAAATGTAAATTTAGATTTAGTTTATGGTGATTCAATAACAAAAGAGAAAAAAGAAGAGATAATTCTTACTTCATATAAATCTCTACTTTTTAATTTATATGAATTTGTTGAAAATCAACATATATCAAAAGAAAAATTGATTAGTAAAGCAAATATAATAAATGAAGATGTGATTTTAAATGCAATTAAAAAAAATAGAAAAATAATATATATTACAGCACATTATGGTGGCTGGGAAATTGCATTGCCTTATGTTGCATTAAAATATGGAAAACTTGCAGTAGTAAATAGAAAAATGGATAATCCGTATATAAATGATATGTATGAAAAAGCAAGAGATAGAAATAATATTACTATGTTAGAAAAAAAATCTGCTGCAAAGGGTATGCTAAAAGCATTTAAAGATAAAAAGGCAGTTGCATTGGTAATTGATCAACATATGAAAAATGGCATAGAAATTGATTTTTTCAATAAAAAAGTAATGGCAACTGATGCTACATCTAGATTAGCTTTAAAATTAGATGCTGTAATTATTCCAATTTTTTGTGTAATGAATAATTTTAGAGATTATACTCTAAAAGTTGGGGAAGAAATTGATTGTAAAAAAATAAATTTTAAAACAGATGATCATATAAAAGAGTTAACGCAAATACAATCAAACATAATAGAAAAACAAATTTTAGAATATCCACATTTATGGTTTTGGCAACATAAAAGATGGAAAAAATATTATAAAAATTTATATGATAGAAATGAATATTAAATGTGTATTAGGTAGATTGTTATGGTTAATTTAATTAAATTTGTAAAAGAACAAAACCTTTTAAATAAAGATAAAGAGATTTATTCACTAGTTTTTCAAGATAAAAAGTATTGGATTAAAAAAGCAAGACCTACTATGTCATCTTTAAGTCATAAACTATACTACAAAATATTTAAATTAGAGATAATTACACCAGTTGAGTATAAAAGTGCAAAAAAAGCACTAGAATTTGAAACATCAAAATTAAAAAGATTTGAAACATTAGGTATAAATGTACCTAAAGTAGTTTATAAAGAAGATGATTTTTTTGTTTTAGAAGATACAGGAAAAACATTAAATTCATATATTAGAAAAAAAGATGTAAAAAAAGAGAATATTGATTTTTTTGTATTTAATTCTATTAAGGCAATAGCTTTAATTCATAATCTTAATGAATATCATGGTGGGGCACAAGCTAGAAATTTAACCTTTAAAGATGAAAATTTTTTTGTAATTGATTTAGAAGATAGCTTTGATGAAAATGTCGATTTAAAAACTTTGCAATATAGAGATTTTTTACTTTTTTTACTATCAATGACAAAAATAAGAGCAAATGTAGATATTAACTACGAAGAAATAATTGATAGATATATAAACTTAACAAAAAACTACGAATTTAAATCAAAATTAAATAAACTTGCAAAAAAAATATCTATTTTAATAAAATTAAGTAAAATAAACTTTATTAATAAACTTTTAGGGCGAGATGTAAAAAGTTTTTTTAAACTATTTGATAGTTTATATAATTTGAAAATGGATAGAAAATGAATAAAACAATAAATTTTTATAAAAGGAAACTAGTGATTAATATTTTTAGAACACCATCTCAAGAGATAAAAGATAAAATAACGCTTTGGTTAAATCATCTTTTAGTTATTTATGCTTTTTTAATACCAATAAATAATAATGCAAAAAGCTCACTCTTTTTTACGATGTTAGTTCTTTTTTTATATAGAAGAGATTATTGGTTTTATTTGAAAGATGCATTTAACAATAAAATAGTTCAAGCATTTCTTATTTTTTATATAATTAATGCATTTGGTTTATTGTATAGTGAAAACTTTGAATTTGGTAAAGGACATATGGATAAAGCAAAATATTTACTTTTCCCTTTATTCTTTTTAAGTTTTTTAGATGTAAGATTTGCATTTAGAGTAATTGGTGCATTTATACTAGGAATGTTTGTTACAGAGTTGATATCTTATTCAATTAATTTTTCTATAATTCCTCCTTCTTTTTATATTGCTAGTTATGAGATATATGAAACGACTATTGATAGCCCCGCACCGTTTTATAATCATATTAGGCATAATTATGGTTTGGCCATTGTAGTTTCTTATCTTTTGTATCAGTTTTTAAATAATGAGAAAATTTCTTTAAAAATGAAAATTTTTAGTATAATCTTTATGACTACAGCTACACTAAATATGTCTTTTGTTGCAGGAAGAACAGGTTATGTAATATTTATTATTTCTATTTTTGTTGTATTTATTCTTACATATAAAGAAAGGCTAATAAAAGCATTTTTGTTAGCTTTGATTTTAATGACAAGTATTAGTTTTTTAGCCTATAATTATTCTTCAACTGTTAATAGTAGAGTTAATCAAACTATTGATAGTGCGGAAAGAGTAATTAAGAATAAAGATTTTAATAGTTCAATAGGTCAGCGGATAGGACTTACAAAATATGGTTTTGAACTCTTTAAAGAAAATTTATTTTTTGGAGTGGGTGTTGGAGATTTTATGGATGAAGTAAGAGAAATAATTCCTGATAAATATTCATATTTAAAAAATAAGGACATTATTGCAAATCCTCATAATACGCATATCCAAATTTTAATGCAGCTTGGAATATTTGGATATCTAGGATTTATTTTTATGTTTTATAGAATATTTACATATAAAAAAATAAGTAAATATAATAAAGATTTATTGATAATTTTGAGTATATCAATACTATTGTATATGATTCCTAGTAAGTTTTTTGAGACTTATTCTTTGCCATTATTTGCTACTTTTGTATCAAGTTTAATTGTTAGTAAGGTCTATAATATTGATTATAAACCCTTTTGTAATAAAACGTTTTATTTTTACTTAGGACTTATTGTACTTTTTTTGATAATTGGTATAACAAGATAGAATAAAAGGATATACTATGAAAATTATTTATGTATCAAGATCAATTATCCCTTCTAAAACAGCAAATAGCATAAATGTAATGAGAATGTGTGAGAGTTTTGCTTCTTTAGGACATGAAGTTATTTTACTTGCACCTTGGACTAAAAAACTAGAAGAAAGAAATATAAAAGATCCTTTTGTTTATTATGGAGTTAAAAATAATTTTAAATTAAAAAAACTTTTTTCACCAAATATCAAGTATTTAAAAAAGAAAATATACTCAATAAGGTGTTTATTTGAAATTGAAAAGTTTAATCCAGATTTTGTATATGGAAGAGATGATTATTTCACTTTTTATCTAGCTCAAAAAAAAGGTTTTAATGTTTTATTTGAACAACATGAACCATTTTATAAAGATGATTTTCAACATAAAATGTTTAAAAGGTTTATAAAAGATAAGTCTTTTCACAAATTAGCAACAATTTCAAATAAGTTAAAAAATATTTATAGTAATGAGTATAATATCCCTTTTGAAAAAATTCTTGTTATACAAAGTGCTACTCTTCTATCAAATGATTTTTTAACTATTCCTATAAATTGTGAAAAGTTTAAGTCTAAAGTAAATGTTGGATATATTGGAAGTCTTTTTAAAGGTAGAGGAATAGAAACAATAATCTATTTATCTTCTAAATTTCCAGAAATGAATTTTCATGTAGTTGGTGGGAAAAAAAGTGATATTGATTTTTGGGCCGAAGATTGTAAAAGTTTAAATAATATATATTTTCATGGTTTTATTAAACCTGAAAAAACATACCAATATAGAAATTTATGTGATATCCTTTTAGCACCTTATCAAACTAATGAAGAAGGAAATAGGAATAGTGAATATATGTCTCCTATAAAAATATTTGAATATATGGCTTCAAAAAAGGCAATTATATGCTCAGATTTGCCAGCAATAAGAGAAACAGTAACTGAAAGAGAAGCAGTTTTTGTAGACAACAAAAATTTTTATGAATGGGAAAAAGCTTTAGCTCAGTTAGCTATAAATTCTAAGAAAAGAGAAGACTTAGCAAATAATGCATATCATTGTTGTATAAATAATTTCACTTATAAGTCAAGATGCACTAAAATCTTAAACTTTATGTTTACCAATTAAATATAAATTCCTTTTTCTTCTTTATTTAAAGAAGAAAAAGTTTATTTAAGTTGTTAAAGTCTCCCATCAACATCTTTAACAATAGACTTAATATCAAATACAATATTATCATCTGTTTTTAACTCTAATTCTTTAAACTCATCATGAGCAACAGCTAATACGACTGCGTTGTAATTAGTGATTGGTAATTGGTGATTTGTGATTGGTAGTAAATCAAGTCCGTATTCATATTTTACCTCTTTTGCATCTGCCCATGGATCATAAACATCAATGTTACATCCAAACTCTTGAAGTTCTTCTATTACATCTATTACTCTACTATTTCTAATATCTGGACAATTTTCTTTAAATGTAATACCTAAAACTAATACTTTTGAACCTTCAATTTTATGACCTTTTTTAATCATAAGTTTTATAACTTGATTTGCTACATAAATCCCCATATTATCATTTAGTCTTCTTCCAGCTAGTATGATTTCAGGGTTATAACCTATACTTTGTGCTTTATGAGTTAAGTAGTATGGATCTACACCTATACAATGCCCTCCCACAAGTCCTGGTTTAAATGGTAGGAAATTCCATTTTGTACCAGCTGCTGCTAATACATCATTTGTATTAATATTTAGTTTATTAAATATAATTGCAAGTTCATTTACAAATGCTATATTTATATCTCTTTGAGAATTCTCTATTACTTTTGCTGCTTCTGCTACTTTTATAGTTGGAGCTAAGTGAGTACCAGCTGTAATAATACTTGCATATAGTTTATCTACATTTTTTCCTATTTCAGGTGTACTTCCAGATGTCACTTTAAGTATCTTTGTAACTGTATGTTCTTTATCACCAGGGTTAATTCTTTCAGGAGAATATCCACAAAAGAAATCTTTATTAAATATTAGATTAGAGAATTTTTCAAGAACAGGTACACACTCTTCTTCTGTTGCTCCTGGATAAACTGTACTTTCATATATTACTATATCATCTTTTTTAAGTACTTTTCCTACTGTTTCACTAGCTTTTATAAGTGGTGTTAAATCAGGTTGTTTATTTTTATCTATTGGAGTTGGAACTGTTATGATATAAATATTACAATCTTTTATATCATTTGTATCAAGAGTAAATTTCATACCGTTTTTTATAGCTTCATTTACTTGTTTATCATTTAACTCTTTTGTTCTATCATGTCCATTTGATAGTTCATCTATTCTCCATTGTGATATATCAAATCCTACTACTTCATATTTTGAAGAAAATGCATGAGCTAATGGTAAGCCTACATATCCTAAACCTATAACACAAATTTTATTCATTATTTTTTTCCTTCATTATATTTAAAAAACTCTAAATACCAATCAACAAATTTATCAACACCTTCTTGAATAGGAGTTGCTGGTTTGTATCCTAAATCTTCTACTAAGTCATTTACATCTGCATATGTTGCTGGTACATCTCCTGCTTGTA